>ERZ808252.696-NODE-696-length-29896-cov-9.352368_pt1 | contig 29896 bp, 32 predicted proteins | sample MGYA00521242_ERZ808252 | MGnify/ENA primary metagenome ERZ808252 (study PRJEB31516, sample SAMN03275581) | gut metagenome | biome: mammalia-associated habitat; material: feces | host: Papio cynocephalus | place: Kenya | collected 2012-08-07 ...
TCCTCGTGGCATTGTCGTATATGCATCAAGATGAGGGGCAATGGGATAACTATAAAATTATGAATTTTGAGGCTTTTCGTGTATAAGTGTTGATAAAACGATGTGCATTGGATAACCTTCTCTTGTTCGCAATATCTTTACAGACATGGAAATTACGAGGATGGATTATATCAAGCGTAGAGATTTCTTTGCTTTTAGCTAGACTATGACATTTTAGTCTGTTTGTTTTCCCATATCTCTATTTGGGCATTTGCAACTCTAGTTTTATTGTCATTGATTGCTACTTGAACAATCTATTGATGCTAGTCATCTCTTATCATTCTTCGTTTTTCCTAACTGGATGCCATATTCAAAAACCTATATCTTCACTATGCATGAAGTTGCACTAAAAGAGGTATTGAAAATCCTTCTTGCAAAAACAAGAAGGATTGGATTGTTTGCTTTTATAAGCCCATCTTGGCTTTCATCTTGGACCAGCTGTCTTTAAGTGTGACTGTCCTATTGAATACCATGTGATCATCTGTTGAGTCTTTGTTATCTACGCAATAGTATCCATTTCGTATGAATTGCAAATACTCACCAGGACGTGATTTCTTTCCTTCAAGCTCGATATATGCCTTTGGGATAACAATCAACGAATCTGGATTCAAGTCATCAAGATAGTTTCCTGTAGCACCTCCAGGGTTCTCTGCTTTGAAGAGCTTGTCATATTGCCTTACTTCAGCTTCAAGCACATGATCTGCTGAAACCCAATGTGATGTACCCTTTACTTTCCTGCCGTCTGGAGTTGTACCCCCTCTGGACTCTGGATCGTATGTACAGTGTACAGCAACTATGTTGCCATTCTCGTCCTTGTCTACTGTTGTTGCTTTTACATAGTAAGCATACTTGAGCCTTATCTCGTTTCCCGGGTATAGCCTATGATAACCCTTTACAGGAATTTCCATAAAGTCTTCTTTCTCTATGTAAAGCTCTTTTGTAAATGCAACATCATGTGTGCCTGAATTCGGATCCTCTGGATTATTCTCGGCTTTGAAGTATTCAACCTTATCTTCTGGATAGTTGTCGATTATAAGCTTAATTGGGTCAAGAACTGCCATAAGCCTTTTTGCTCTCTTGTTAAGGTCTTCTCTTACGCAAAATTCCATCAACGAATAGTCAACTACGCCTTCGACTTTTGCAACTCCGACACGAGAGATGAAATCCTTCATCGATTCAGGAGAGTATCCTCTTCTTCTTATTCCAGAGATTGTAGGCATTCTCGGGTCATCCCAACCAGTTACGAATTTATTGTTGACAAGATACAACAGCTTTCGCTTGCTCATCAGACAATAGTTGATATTCAAACGAGCAAATTCGTATTGATGGGGAGTGTGGTCGATATTGTCGATGCTTGTCGCCCAATCATAAGCTGGTCGATGATCCTCGAATTCCAGTGTGCAAATAGAGTGCGTTATTCCTTCGATTGCATCTGAAATTGGATGTGTGAAATCATACATCGGATAGATGCACCACTTGTTTCCTGTTCGTGGATGTTCAGCAAACTTTATCCTGTAAAGAGCAGGGTCCCTTAGGTTTATGTTTGGAGATGCCATATCGATCTTAGCACGAAGTGTATATTTTCCTTCTGGGAATTCACCATTCTTCATTCGCAAGAATAGATCCATGTTTTCTTCTATAGGACGATCTCTGTCAGGAGAGTTCTTTCCAGGTTCTGTAAGAGTTCCTCTGTACTCTTTCATCTCTTCAGGCGTGAGTGAATCGACATATGCTTTGCCCTTCCTGATCAAGTCAAGCGCAATCTCATAAAGCTGGTCATAGTAGTCTGATGCATAGTATTCATGCTTTCCCCAGTCAAATCCAAGCCATTTAATATCTTCCTTGATTGAGTTTATGTACTCCATATCCTCTTTTGCTGGGTTTGTGTCGTCAAGCCTCAAATGGCATCTTCCTTTGTACTTTTCAGCAAGTCCAAAGTTTATGCATATGCTTTTGATGTGTCCGATATGCAAATATCCATTTGGTTCAGGAGGGAAACGAGTGACTATTGTATTATTTGGCACTCGACCGGCGGCAAGGTCATCTTCGATGATCTTTTCAAGGAAATTCAAGGGTTTGGTTTCCTTTACTTCTTCTTCCATATTCAAACTCCTTCGTGCCTTTCAAAGGGCATTAAGATGGTTTAACTATAGCATTATTCAAGCAATAGTAGAACTAGCTGGCGCCTATGAATGCAAATAGAAAAACTTCAAGGACTGGATGTTTTAAGATGATTTTCAGGTAAATCGAATAGTTTGTATGAGGTTATTGCAAACGAATATCGATAGAAAGTCATTTTTTCTAAGAGAATCGAAAAACTATAAGACACCGCTTTGGTTTTGCAATAACTTGATATAAATCTTGACATTGGATAAAAATGCTTCAACTTTTACACTTTTTGTACTATGTAATAATAGATTGATATGCAAAAACGATTTATCATAGCTACTGTATATGTCAAAAAGAATAAAGGAAGGAAGAAGACTAAAGACTTTGGATCCCTTTGCATCTATCATTCCATACATAATGGTTGAGAGAGGGGAGTGCCAAAACCATTTTGAAGGTAGCCTTAAGGTAGAAAAAGCAGAGGAGCTTATACGTACATTACGCTCGCAAGGATATGATGGGATAGGTGTTTTGCATATAATTCTTGCATCATATGTTCGCACTATCTCGCAGCGTCCAGCAATAAACAGGTTTATCAGAGGTCAGAAGATCTATGCTAGAAATGATATAGTTGTGAACATGGACATAAAAAGAAAGATGAAGCTTAATGAACCGAATACTACCGTAAAATTCCACTTCAAGCCTTCTGATACACTTTATGATGTCTATGCGACAGTCAATGATACATTAGAGAAAGCTTTTAATGCACCAACGAACACAGATGCTGTTGCATCGATAATAATCAATTGTATGCCTGGGATAATGAAGAAATTTGCAATCTGGTTTCTGAAGCTTGTATATTATTTCGGTCTCTTGCCATCAGCACTCATTGAAGCATCGCCTTTCCATGGATCTATGTTCGTAACCAATATGGCATCTTTGAATATTAGAGCTGTAACACATCATCTATATAACTTTGGAAGTGTTCCTGTTTTCTTGGCCTTTGGAGCAAAAAGAACAGCTGTGGAGTATGATCGCAAAGGGAATATGAAGGTTGAAAGGGTTATCGATTATATTGTCAATATCGATGAAAGGATATGCGATGGCTTTTACTTTGCATCAGCAGCAAAGATAATGAGGGACAATTTCGAGAATCCAGAGCTGTTGTTAGTCCCTCCGATGAAGATTCTGGAAGATATTCGCTAGAAGACTTCTATATATGTTTTGCCCTTTCCGGATGACAAAGCCCCAAACGATGCTGATCCTTGGAATGCTTGGTTTGATATTGTGATTATATCATTGTCATTTTCAACATCGATGAATTTTAATCTTTGCCCATTCTTCTCAAGCACTATAGTGTTTCCTATATTCTTTTCAATAGACAACTCCAGAGTGAAAAGCTTTCCTTTTATGCCACTTTTTGAAAAAAGGATATAGTCGTTTGGAGTATGCAAGAATAGAAAATTCGAAGTGACATCTCCCTCGTTTTTGATTAAGAGTTTGATTTTTCCTTCCTCTCCAAGTGTGAACATAACGCAAAGTTCGTCCTTTCCTTCATATGAGTACGAGTGAAGTGTTGTGATAACGTGCTTTGGATGCTTAAGCCAAGTTGCTTTTCCTGTATTCATGTCAAAGATTATATGTTTATTTTGCTTTTTTGGCATCTGGATTCTATAATAGCGATATGAATTTGATAATAGGTGAGATCATAGCTGATTTCTCAGAGTGCAAGATTGATGGCAATAGCTTTTACCAAGAGAGTTTTTCCGGCTCGATTATAGATTTTGCTGAGACCTTGAAAGAAGGCGGAAAGGACTTCGAGATTGTTACCAAGCTTGGTTCTGATAAGCTTGCAAAGACAGAAGAGAACGCAATATATGAGCTTTATAGAAAGGACATGAAGTACTCGATATCCTCTCCATATCTCTCTCCTGTGGCAATTGATGGCGATTTGAGGCTTAAATCAACAGCTGTTGCAACTATTTCTACTGAGGAGCTAGAGTTTGCAATCCAGCCACTAAAGCCAACAAGTATTTTGCTCTCTGGAGCGCTGTTGTCGCTCAATCCATCTGGAAGTGCAATAGTGGACTGCCTTTGCTTTTTAGATCAGAGGCCAAAGGTTTTCATAGATTTGATGGCTGAAGCCTCTTTTTATTATTCAATGGAGATCTTGAAGAAGAATGTCGATACACTATCTGCGACTCTTGATACATATCTTCTTGGGGATGTAGTGTCGTCTGAAAAAGCGAAGAGAATAGAGAAAAGCCATCTTTGCGACTATCTGGAATAGCCTAGATTATTTTCAAGAGCATAGGATATTCCATCGCTATTGGGCCCCTCTTGTATAAGTGTGGGTAAAACAACAAGCATCAGCAAGCCTCCTGCTGTCCATAATATTTTCCAGGTAGGGGAATTATGAGACTCGAGCAACAGAGATAGGTCATATCAACCATGTTTATTATGTTCTTAAAGCCATAAGAGTGGCGGATAATCAGCTTGCCTTTATCGTGTGGGGGATAAACGCCTCATTCCTCTTTACCTTTGAGGCAAGCTATAGAGCAGATGCCAATAAACCATATCGGACTACTCGATAGGAAGCTTAGAATCGAAAACGAGAATCATCAGATGAAAGCGATTAGCCACTCAACTTATGGCTACGAATACTATTTTGATTGCCAGATTGAATTTCTTGATGTCATTTGTCGAGTATCTTGAGGATGGATGGAAGGGAGCCGATCGAAAAGGAGCTTGAGGAGATAGCAAATATCATCTCATGGCATCAAGGGGTCAATGCCAGTCAAGCAAGGATTGAGTGCATACTATACAGCTGGATAACCAATAGTCTTTCAGGGTTTTGGATACAGGTGATTGAAGATTCTTTATTTATGCTTTTCGATTGTTATATTGAAATATTTATACATATATTTTAATATGTAAATATAGGTGTTGTATGTATGGAATTTGAATGGGATGAGGAAAAGAATAAAAAGAACATGATGAAGCATGGCATCGATTTCGGTGAAGCTGCAAGAGTCTTTTTAGATCCCAATCATTTAGAGATTCCAGATCCATGTTGCGAAGAGGAACGGTGGGATGCAATAGGTATGGTCAGCAAAGTTCTTTTTGTCGTATATGCGGAGAAAAAGGATGATTTGATAAGAATTATCTCGGCTCGAAAGGCTGATAAGGAGGAGATAAATGGCTATAAGAAGGGTTACTATGGAAGAGATTAGAAATCTCCCGCCTTTAACAGAGGAGCGCATTAAGGAAATCAAAGATTTCAAAGAGGATTTTTCTGACCCTGAATGTCCTAGACTTACACCAGAGCAGATAAACAAAGGGAAAAGGGGTTATGAGGTTCATCCTGAATGGTATAAACCCAGAAAGAGCAAGATAACAATCATGGTTGATAACGATGTACTTGCAGCTCTTAAGTCTGAAGGAAAAGGGTACCAGACAAAGATTAACTCTATACTCAGAAAAGCTGTACTAGGAGCATAACATATACGCTGATGAATCCGACAAAGGCTCAGAATATTGATTTATGTTTGCGCTAGTAGCTTGTAAATGTTATTCCAGTCCAATTATTTGGGTATAAGTCAACTTCTTTCTTACATCTTCAGTAGGTAAACTGTCAAAATAATACAGCTCTTCTTGTATAAGTGTGGGTAAAACAACAAGCATCAGCAAGCCTCCTGCTGTCCATAATATTTTCCAGGTAGGGGAATTATGAGACTCGAGCAACAGAGATAGGTCATATCAACCATGTTTATTATGTTCTTAAAGCCATAAGAGTGGCGGATAATCAGCTTGCCTTTATCGTGTGGGGGATAAACGCCTCATTCCTCTTTACCTTTGAGGCAAGCTATAGAGCAGATGCCAATAAACCATATCGGACTACTCGATAGGAAGCTTAGAATCGAAAACGAGAATCATCAGATGAAAGCGATTAGCCACTCAACTTATGGCTACGAATACTATTTTGATTGCCAGATTGAATTTCTTGATGTCATTTGTCGAGTATCTTGAGGATGGATGGAAGAGAGCCGACTGAAAAGGAGCTTGAGAAGATAGCAAATATCACCTTTTTGAATCTCTGGCATATGGACGGCATCAAGGAGTCGGTGCCATTCAAAGGCAAGAGGTGCATGGTTTACGACTGGCAAGCAGGGGCAGGAGACTATCTGTAGATCTCTCTTCTGTGCCCGATTCGCAACACATCGATTAAGATCTCCTCTTCATTTATATCGCAAATGACTCTCCAATCATCAACTCTGTATCGCCATAACCTATTCAAGTTTTCTACCAAAGCCTTGCCTCTGCTTTTTGGCTTCCGGCTTTCCTATCCTTCTCAACTGTTTCAGGCTTGGTTCTGAATATCGAACCTTCATAGATCCAACTCTTTCTCTACTTCTTCAGTTGTGTAGGTTTTGATTTTCCCTGTTTTGATTCCATCCCTTATGGCAAGGCACTCATAGACTTCTTCCATATCATCTATCTGTTGTTCTATCATCTGGCAGTAGAAGGAACTTGGACTTCTTCGAGTTATCCTTGCTAAATTATCCACTCTCTTTTTCAGTTCCAAGGGGAGCCTGAATGTTGCCACTGCAGAATCTGTTGTATTGAGCATATAAAACCTCCACATCTAATGTATACATTGTAAACTTATCTTCGGCAAGTGCTTTTCCTAATAAGCAAAAGAACTGATGGATAATCTCAACGTTCGCGTTCTCATATTTCGAGACTAGGTTTTCGGGAGAGAAGGCGTGCCCGCGAGTTGGTTAATACCATATACCGTCACAGTACCTACAAGCTATATAATGTTTCATTTATACCATTAATAGCCTATTGATTTGACAAAAAGCAGAAGTAATGCAATATTATAGACAAGAGGCACCGCCGATGAACGGTCAACCTCTAAACTAAAAACGAAATAATTCGCTCAGTATTTTGCGGTAGCTGGGCGATTATTTTTTTCTATTTACTGCAATCAACAATCCAATGACTGTAAACACAATCATGAGAAGCTGGTAGTCATTCATAGACATCACCTCCTTCATCGACATATCAGAAGAATCGGGAAGCAACGCCTCCCGATATCCAGAAAAGGATTCAAGAGGTTAACCGTCCACCGTTTATGGCAGTGCCAGAACAATCATAACATGAATATTGTATGGTTGAAGATATACCCAAAAGGAACATTATCGGAAGATTCAAAACTACTATTAGCTAGAGTAAGCAATATAGCTGTAGAACTATATTTTAATGGTCAATGTTAATTTCTTTGCATATAGATATTTGATATTATAAACTACTAGATTATCTCCAAGAGATCCTTCAATGCATAGGATATTCCATCGCTATTGTTGTCTTTTGTGATTATCTTTGCGCTTTTCTTTGCTTTATCTGAACCATTTGCCATAGCGATGCCCATGCCAACTGATGATAGCATGCCAGCATCGTTGTCCCAGTCTCCGAATGCAATCATATCATTTCTATCGATCGAAAGGTATCTTTCGAGTATGTCTACAGTGTTTTTCTTGTCTGAGCCGAATGGAAGTATCTCCAGATTTGTGCTTGATGAAGATAGTATTGTTGCATCCTTATCCATCTTGTTCTCAAGCTCTTTTTTCAGCATATCGATTATCGACTTGTCATCATCCTTTACGAGTATCTTGTAAATAGGTTTGCAAAGCGCTTCTTGGACACTATCATAGGATGAAAGGTCCATCAATATGCCTTTTTGCTTGCAAATCCTATCTTGTAATCTATACCACTTTATATCACTATCGATTGCATATCTCGATTCGGAGAAAGCTATTACGGACTTTGCTCTTTTCGAGACTATCTTTATTGCTTTTTCATAGATTTCTTTTTCAAGTGTCTTTTGAAATACATATTTTCCACCATCTTTGACAAGAGAGCCATTAATCGCTGAGAAAATAGGATCCTGAAGACCTAGCTCATTTGCTAGAAATGAAATTCCTTGTATATATCTTCCAGAGCAAAGAACTATTCTGATGCCTTTTGCTCTTGCAATGTCGAGCGCTAAAATAGTATTTTTGCTTATTGTTAGGTCATCTTTCAAAAGAGTTCCATCGATATCGGAAAGTATTAAGGAGTACATGTCTTGATTGTAAAACGAATTATCAAAAATTCATATAATGCAATTGCCATTTTGATTATAGTTACTCTTTTGTTTTCAAGTTGCAAAAGCGAAAGAAGGATAGAAGAGAATAGAATTGCAATGGGAACTAATGTCTCGATAACAGTATTCTCTCAAAAGGATGCAAAACTATTAGACGACGCATTTCTCCTCCTCTCTGAAATAGAGCGTAAGATCTCATCGAAGGATCCCAATTCGTACGTAAGCAAGATAAACAGCTGTGCGTCCATTTCGAAAGTACCTGTTCCAGATGATGTGTATAGCTTAATAAAAAGATCTGTGGAGATTGCGAATCAGACAGATGGCTTATTTAATCCTGCTATTGGAGCACTAGTTGACTTGTGGGGTATTGCTACAGACAATGCACGTGTTCCGGAGCAATATGAGATCGATGCTGTTCTTCCTCTCCTTTCTTGTTCTGATATTGTTTTTGACGATAGCTTGAAGACTGTGTATTTGAAAAAGAAAGGAATGAAGCTTGATCTTGGTGCAATCGGAAAAGGCTATGCTGTTGATAAGCTAAGAGAGTACTTTCTTTCGAATGGTGTCGAGAAAGCCATTATAAACCTCGGTGGAAATGTCTATGTGCTAGGATGGAAAAATAAAATTGAGAGAGAAAAGTGGAGGGTAGGGATTGTAGACCCATTAGCGCAAAGCAATATGCTGACTGAAGTCGATATTATGAACAAGGCTGTATCTACATCAGGAGGCTATGAGCGTTATTTTGAAAGCGATGGCATACGATATCATCATATTTTGTCTTCAGCTACAGGATACCCAACCGATAGCGATGCACTTTCTGCAACAGTCATAAGCCCAGACGGCGCACTTGCTGATGCTCTTTCGACAGCTGCATTTTCTGGAGGATCTGAAAAAGCAAAGGAGCTTTCAGAAAAATTCAGCGTCTACATAATCATCTACACAAAGTCGAATCAAATACTCAGATTCGGCGAGCTTTGAAAGCAAGAAAAGAGTCATACACGAAAGAATCTGTTGGCTCTGAGTCTGCTTTGTCAGAATAAAAGTCCTCGATAACGAAGCCTGTGTGCAATAAGCCACCTATTATTGAATCGAGTGTATGTGAAAACTCTATTGTATCTTTTCTCTTTATTCGTTTGTCGAGTGTCCTCTTGGAAAGAGATTTCAAATCAGAGAATGGCAAAGTGTACTTCATCTTGAGCTTTCTTTCTTGGCATTTGTCGTCAAAAGTATAAAGAATTGGATTTGCAATCCCGAAGATGAAAAATCCATTTCTTTTCAGCACTTTGTGGACTTCTTTGTACGCAGATATGATATCGTCAATGAAATTCAGCGATACAGGATTTATCACATAGTCAAAGAAGTCGGGATCAAGTCCTGTCTTTCTTATATCGGCTTTTACCAGATTTGCTTTTAGTTTGTATCTGTCCAATGCGATTTTGTCTTGCTCAAGTTGCCCCTCAGATTGATCAACTGTAGTTACATCGCAACCGTAAGCTGACATGATAGGAGTTTGCTGGCCACCTCCACTTGCAAGAAGCAGAACCTTCTTGCCTTTGCTATCTTTTATCCATTCGAAAGGGACATTTTTCTCTGGAGTGATCATTATGCATGGCTTTCCTTCCTTTGCTTTTCGGATCTCTTGCTCGTCGACTATTCTTGACCAATAGTTTCCTCTTTTGACTTCTTCATTCCAAGCAATACGGTTTATGTCCTCTATGTCCATTGCGATCACTCCTTTGTCAGTCTTTCATCCCAAAGAACGATTTTGCCTTCATTCAATGTTTTCTTTACATCAATGATTCTTTGGTTTTCAGAGCCACGGAACACTAGGGAGATATTCTTCTTCTCTTCAATGAATCTCCCATCTACAAGAACGTCGATCAAGGAGATTATCCTCTTTGAGATGGGAGTGTTTGGATGTACTCCCTCCTTTAGAATCTCATCATCAAGCCGATAGCCTGAGAACATCCAGATTGTCTTGTCCTTAAGCTCTCTCCTGACTCTTTCGATAAGAGGCAAGAGGGCAACTTGATTCTCAGGTTCAAATGGCTCTCCACCAAGTATTGTCAAGCCTTTTATGTGAGGATAGGAAAGGGATGCTATAATCTCATCTTCTGTAGCTTTGGTGTATTCCTTTCCATAAAGGAAATCCCAAGTCTCCTTTTGGAAGCATCCTTTGCAATGATTCCTGCATCCTGAGACAAAGAGCGAAACTCGTATGCCGGGACCATTTGCTACATCCAACAATTTTATTGAGCCGTAATGCATATGACTAAAGGTGCAAGACCCTCTCCTTTATCTCTTGGGTTCTTCCTTGGTTCCAGAATTGTGTGCCAATATAGCCACATGTCCTTCTTGCGACATTGAGTTTGTTCTGATCCCTGTTATGGCAATTCGGGCACTCCCATACAAGCTTGCCATCATCCTCGACTATAGATATCTCGCCATCATATCCGCACACTTGGCAATAGTCAGACTTCGTATTGAGCTCTGCATACATTATGTTGTCGTATATGAATTGCATTACAGCCAATACGCCATCTATGTTGTTTTGCATATTCGGCACTTCGACATAGCTGATTGCACCGCCTGGCGAAAGTTTTTGGAACTTTGATTCCAATGCAAGCTTGTCAAATGCATTGATAGGTTCTGTCACATGCACATGATAGCTATTTGTTATGTAGTTCTTGTCAGTCACACCTTTGATTATGCCAAATCTTCTTTGCAAGCATTTTGCGAATTTGTATGTTGTGGATTCAAGCGGAGTACCATAGATTGAGTAGTCGATGTTCTCAGCTTTCTTCCATTTTGCGCATGCATCATTAAGAGCTTGCATGACTTTGAGCCCGAATTCTTCTCCTTCCTTTTCGGTCAATTTCTTTCCAGTGACTTCATAGACACATTCCCAAAGGCCTGCATAGCCTAGCGATATTGTAGAGTAGCCTCCGTACAGGAGCTTGTTGATTGTCTCTCCCTTCTTTAGCCTTGCAAGAGCTCCGTATTGCCAAAGGATCGGAGCTGCATCAGAGAGTGTGCCAAGTAGTCGCTCATGTCTGCATCTGAGAGCTCTGTGGCAAAGCTCAAGACGCTCTTCCAGAATGCTCCAGAACTTCTCTTCGTCTTTCTTTTCTTGGCATGCTGTGCAAGCGACATCCACAAGGTTTATCGTCACAACTCCCTGGTTGAATCGTCCATAGTACTTTGGTTTTCCATTCTCATCGACATATGGAGTTAGGAAGCTTCTGCATCCCATGCAAGTGTAGCAATTGCCATTGCCGTTTTTGTCAATCTTGAGCTTTAGCATCATCTTCTCAGATATGTAGTCAGGAACAAGTCGCTTTGCTGTGCATTTTGCAGCAAGTCTAGTCAAGTAATAATAGGGAGTTCCCTCTCGTACATTATCTTCCTCCAGTACATATATGAGTTTTGGGAAGGCTGGTGTTATGTATACTCCTTGCTCATTCTTGACGCCTATGTATCTTTGCTTCAGAACCTCTTCGATTATTATCGCAAGATCTTTTTTGAGCTGAGGGTCTTTAGCTTCATTGAGATACATGAAAACAGTCACAAATGGCGCTTGCCCATTTGTAGTCATTAGAGTAACTACTTGGTATTGGATTGTTTGAACGCCTTTTTCGATTTCGTCCCTGAGCCTTGCTTCTACGATTTCGCTGATTTTTTCCTCTGAGGGTTCTATTGACAATAGCTCGAACTCCTTCAGTACTGTCTTTCTTATTTTTTCTCTAGAGACTTGCACAAATGGTGCAAGATGCGTAAGTGAAATCGACTGTCCTCCATATTGGTTGGAAGCAATCTGGGCAATGATTTGGGTTGCGATATTGCAAGCTGTTGAGAAGCTATGTGGCTTCTCAATCATAGTGCCCGATATCACAGTGCCATTTTGAAGCATGTCCTCAAGGTTTACAAGGTCGCAATTATGCATATGCTGAGCATAATAGTCGGAATCATGGAAGTGTATGATCCCTTCCTTGTGGGCCTCGACGATATCCTTTGGAAGCAAGATCCTTTCTGTAATATCCTTGCTAACCTCGCCAGCCATGTAATCACGCTGAACGCTGTTCACGCTTGGGTCTTTGTTTGAGTTCTCTTGCTTGACCTCCTCGTTGTTGCACTCTATTAGAGACAATATTGTCTCATCTGTTGTGTTTTGTCGTCTTGCAAGGCTTCTTATATAGCGGTATGTGATATACTTCTTTGCGACTTCATACGCACCATGAGCCATGATTTGGTCTTCTACTAAATCCTGTATCTCTTCGACAGAGAGAGCTCTTGGCACTTTCTCGCAACTTTTCATCACAGAGTCTGCAATTCTGTTGATCTGGGTTGTAGTAAGCTTCACGCTATCGTCGACTACAGCATTTGCCTTGCTTACAGCATTTATGATTTTGGAGATATCGAATTCTTCTTCTGCTTTGTTTCTTTTTATGATTTTCATGCTCTTAGGTCCTTATTGGTAAGTACAATAGGATTGTACGCTAGATATTGCGTGATTTCAATATTCTTGCACCATATATCGTGGAAAAAATAAAGTTTTTTGTATCTGCTTACAAAAGAAAGAGTTATTGGAATGTCAACTGTTTCGATGGTTTTTTATATGTTTTCTTTATCTTATTCTCTTGGCGTTATTTAACCGCATCAAGGAAAACAATGGTTTTTCATTTCTCTTTCAGGTCAAGTTTTGAGAATTGACCTAAAAACCATCTGATGCTAGCTTAATCATGTGAAAAGAAGACCCTCATTTTCTGAAATTGTATTGATTGTATTGCTTATCTTGATTCTTGTTATCACATTGGCCTTGCTTGCGATATGGACCAAATATATTGAAAGGGGAGAGAATGTCAAGGTTTTGAAAGAAGCAATGAGAGATGTTGTCGAACTGAATGGAGAGAAGGCTCTTTTCGAGCTTGCTGGCATAGATGTTGACCAAATACATTATGGCTCGGATGGTTTGGATCTTTTCGAAGGAGACACACCGTCCTGGGATTACACAGCTGAGGAGGCAAGGAAGATTGCTATATACGATAGGGTATGTGACTCTGTGGTACAAATACAAGCAGCATCTGAGCTGTCTGATTCAGGTCAAGGCTCTGGTGTGATAATGTCGTCTGATGGATACATTGTGACAAACAAGCATGTAATCGGGTCAGGAACAAGTTTCAATGTAAACTTCTCGGATGGAAGTGCAAAGAAGGCAACTCTCGTAGGCTACGACTCTCTTACGGATGTTGCTTTGATAAAAGTCGATGGCAATGGCCTGGATGCAATCGAGACAGGTTCGACATCGTCTTTGGTAGTTGGGCAAAGCGTTATGGCAATAGGAAACCCATATGGCTATACTTGGTCATATACATCAGGAATGGTCTCAGGATTGGACAGAATGGTCTTTACAAATGATGGCAATGTAATCCCGAATATGATACAGACAGATGCATTGATCAATCCTGGAAACTCCGGCGGTCCTCTTTTGAATGGGAAGGGAGAGATGGTTGGTCTTGTGTCATCGATATATTCTACATCTGGATCGGCGCAAGGTATTTCATTTGCTTTGCCTGTTGAAGTCATAGAGGATGTTATAAAGCAGATTATCGCTACTGGCTCTGTGCATAGGGGCTGGCTTGACATTCTATCTGTCGAACTCAATGCGCAAATAGTCTCTTATTCGTCGCTTCCTGTTTCGAAAGGTATATTGATATCACAAGTAGTACCAGCAGGTGCTGCTGATAGATCTGGACTGAGAGGAGGAACGGAGAAGGCCCAATACGGCCAATCTGTCATTTACCTTGGTGGTGACATAATCGTAGCGATAAATGGCAAAGCTGTTTCGAGCTATGTCGATTACTTTGCTCAGCTTTTCTCAACAAAGCCTGGTGATAAGATAGATGTTACAGTAAATAGAAAGGGCCAGGAGATAACGATAAAGGATGTTGAGCTTGTAGAGCAAACAGAGGAGATGACGAAGTGGATTCTAAGGTAGCATTCCCAGATTATCAAGCAGGAGCATCAAAGCCATTCAAGGTGGTGTCGGATTTTGATTTGGCCGGTGACCAAGAGGAAGCTGTAAACAAACTATACCAAGGGTATCTTGATGGGGATCATGCACAGACGCTAAAAGGTGTTACTGGATCAGGAAAGACATTTACAATGGCAAAGCTCATAGAGAAGATCCAGAAGCCGACCTTGATCCTTTCTCATAACAAGACACTGTCGGCTCAGCTATATAGGGAGTTCAAGTCATTCTTTCCTGAGAATGCTGTTACATATTTTGTCTCTACTTATGACTATTACCAACCTGAGGCGTATGTGCCAGGAAAGGATTTGTATATCGAGAAGGAGACAGATATAAACGATGAAATCGATAGGCTAAGGCTACATGCATCATTTTCGTTGATGGAGAGGCGCGATGTCATCGTTGTCGCCACTGTCTCTTGCATATATGGACTTGGAAACCCTGTCTCTCTAAGGGATATGGTCTGGTCATTTCGTGTAGGCGATTCATTTGACCAGAAAAAGGAGTTTGGACAGCTGACTCGCATGCTTTATGAAAGAAACGACATGGTGCTTTCCAGGGGAACGTTTCGTCCGAGAGGTGAGACGATTGAGATTTATCCTGCATATCTTGAGCAAGCATTCCGTATCTATCTTGACTGGGATGAGATATCCAATATCGTTTGGTTTGACCCTCTCACTGGCGAAAAACTCGACTCTGTCGATTCTGTGACGCTGTACCCAGCAAAGCAATTTGTGATGCCGCAAGATCAAATTGACAAGGGAATTGACTTGATAAACGAAGAGAAGGAAGAGCGCTATCAATATTTCATTTCAAATGGAAAGTATGTCGAGGCCGAAAGGATAAAGACACGTGTTGAGTACGATCTTGAGATGCTTCAGGAAGTAGGCTATTGCTCAGGAATCGAAAACTATTCTAGGCCATTGTCTGGTAGGGCTCCAGGGGAGAGGCCTGCTGTCTTGTTGGATTATTTTCCAGATGATTTCGTGACGTTCATTGATGAGTCTCATGTGACTTTGCCTCAAATCGGTGCAATGTATGAAGGTGACAGATCTCGTAAGTTGAATCTTGTAAACTACGGCTTCAGGCTTCCGTCGGCCTTGGATAATAGGCCCATGAAATACGATGAGTTTGATCAGAAGGTAGGGCAGAGGATTTATGTCTCAGCAACTCCTGGCCCAAAGGAGAGAGAGGAATCTGTTGAGATTGTTGAGCAACTGATCAGGCCGACAGGCCTGCTTGATCCCAAGATAGATGTAAGACCGACAGAGGGGCAGATGGAGGATCTTTATTCTGAGATCTTGAAGACTATAGAGAAAAAGGAGAGAGTCCTTGTCACTACATTGACGAAGAAGATGGCTGAGGACCTCACAGATTATCTTGCAAACCTTGGATTGAATGTCCAATACTTGCACTCCGAGGTCGATACAATAGAACGAGTAGATATTCTCAGGGATCTCAGGCTTGGAAAATATGACGTGCTTGTAGGAATAAACCTCCTTAGAGAAGGCTTGGATCTTCCAGAGGTTTCCCTTGTTGCAATACTTGATGCTGACAAGATAGGGTTTCTTCGTAGTGCGACTTCCCTTATCCAAACAATCGGACGAGCTGCAAGAAACGCAGATGGAAGGGTTTTGATGTATGCTGACAAGATCTCTCCAGCAATGAAAGAGGCAATAGAAGAGACTGAGCATAGGCGAGAAGTGCAAGAGAAGTACAACAAAGAGCATAATATAACGCCAAGAACGATAAAGAAGAACATAGAGACTATCCTAGAGCGCCAAATTGAGGATTCTGAGGCTATTGCCAAAGAGGATGCCAAGATTGTTCGATCAGGCTACAACTTGCTATCAGAGAAGGACAGGAAGAAATATCTCAGGGACCTCGAAAAGCAAATGCTTGAATATGCAAAGAACCTGGAATTCGAGAAAGCTGCAACACTCAGGGACGAGATTGAGAAAGTAAAGAGTGGCGACTGGAAATCAGAATAGGACAACATCCATCGGGCTAAGGGTAGCAACGGGTGTTTGCTCTCTTTTTATAGAAGAAGGGAATGATGTCCAGATGCTTTCATAAAGCGAAGAGAAAGTGATCTCTTCCGAGCATTGTGCTGGCATTGTTGCGCTTGTGTCGAACATAAGTGCACGCAACAAATAGAATGTAAAAGCCCCATAGTTTTCCTGGTTTAGCTCTCCATTGTTGATCTTGTCATATGCTTCTTGCCCCGCTGTCGCGGCTGCAATGACAAATAAATTCGGAGTGCCGTAGCTGTCTTTTCCTAGAGCAACTTCCATAGCACCTTTGAGAGATTTGGAAAGAGATGGCCCTTCGTAGAGCTCTGTGTCTCCAACTTTAACTATGTTTTTTGTTGATGCAAGCAGAGAGTCCTTTACGTAATTTCCAGAGAAACATGAATCGATAAGCATCAATTTTATTGCATCCTTGTTGTAAGAACAAAGGACATCTATTATGTTGTTAACTCCGATTCTATCTTCATTCGTATCAGAAATAAAAGAGACAAGGGAACCGTCGGAGTAACCATGCCCAGAGTAGTGGAAGATAATCAAATCTCCTTTTTTGGCATCAAGGGATTTGATTGTTTTCACAACATCGCTCATCCTCCATTCTGGATGCATTGTTATTCGGCTCTCATCAAGCTTCATTCGTATACGCTTTGTCTCAGGATTCAGCTTGTTGTTCCTGTCTTCAATCTTCTCGAGCTTTCCGAATTCGAATGCATCCTGTGCATTTTCCGGACCAATTGTATATCTTGATCCATTATCTACACGAAAAACATATACCTCGACATCTTGTTTTGCTAGTTCGACAACTTGGCCAACCAACGCAGCTTGGTCATTTGGAGTTGTTTCAAGCCTAGAGACTTTCTCGTTTGAGTCTGTATAATCAGATGCAACTGATATTAGTATTGTCCTTCCTTTTGTTCTTGGCGTATCGCTGTCGCAAGATGTGAAGATAAGTGAAATCGATAATAGTACAATCAATGCCATTCTCATTTGGTTGCTCCTTTTTTGATCCCTATAGGATAGACCGATAGAGCTACAGACAACTCGAAATCGACCTCCTTTGCTGATACTATTGCCTTAAATGGAAGCGAGAGCGAGAAAAAGCGGCCAAGCATTATCATTGGCCCAGATGACAAAGAGAGAAACAAGGAGCCAGCATCTATTCTCTTGAAGTATGTATAGCCCAGTCCTGGCTCGATTGAGAGAGCAAGATATTGGTTCAAGATATAGTCGAATCTTAACTCCAAAGAGAATCTGAGCCTCTCTTGGATTCTTGTTCTATCAATTTCCTCGCTTTTTGTTATGTATTCCAATGATACAGGAAATGATATTCTTCTATTATCAAATGCTATTGCTAATGGGTTTATGCTTAGCTCATAGCCAAGTGCGCTTCTGTAATTGTCATATGGGTCGACTTCCTTGCCAAAGTGCGTGAAATTTCCAGAAAGAGCAAGTGTCGCATCTGGTGAATATGATATAGCAAAGATGCAATTTGCACATAGGAGCAAAAACATGGAAATAATTGCTTTTTTCATAATGCCTCCAATTTATAAATGCCAACACTTAGCTAAAATGCGCTATAAGTTATCAAAAAAAGATCAAATTCTCCTTCAATATTATCAAAGATACATCTTTCTTTCTTGGTTTTAGGGCAGAGGATGCTAGCATAGGGTAGCCAAGATAGTCGAGACCTAGCATGTATCTTGAGCCAGCATACTCTGCTGATAACACAGTGACACCATTTAAAACAAAATGATTTGGGTAGAGGCCTGGGTCTACAGATTCTTCTGATATCATCACATTTTCGGGCCTGAAGAATAGTGTGCCGCTCCTTGATTGGTCGAAATAGGATGCTGGCATCGAGGTGCCATCGCCTGTGAAGAACGCTGTAAACAGGTTTGGTGGCTTTCTATATAATTCTTCAGCATACCCCAATGCTTCGTTCTTCCCATCCTTCATTATCATTATCCTGTCCGATATTGCAAAAGCCTCTTCCCTGTCATGCGTGACATAGACCATTGTGATTCCTAGCGTATCATGTATCGATCTTATCATGCTCCTGAGCTTCTTTCTCATTGGTGCATCAAGAGCTGACAGTGGTTCATCGAGAAGAAGGATTCTAGGCTCTGCGGCAATAGATCTTGCAAGTGCGACTCTTTGTGCCTCTCCTCCAGATAGTTTTGAGACATTTCTTTTCTCATATCCTGGAAGTCCAACTAGCATCAATAGGTTCTTCGTGAGATTTTTCCTTTTGGCTCTGTCTTTCTCTTTCATCCCATATTGGATGTTTTTCTCGACATTCATTGAGGAAAAGAGAGCATAATCCTGGAAGACCATTCCAATTTCCCTTTTCTGTATAGCCTCATTCGTAATATTCTTTCCATCAAGGATTATGCTTCCGGATGTTGGAGTCTCGATACCCGATATAATGGATAGTAATGTTGATTTTCCTGATCCGGATGGCCCTATGATGCAAAGAAGCTCACCTTCTTCGATGTCCAGCGATAGATCCAGATTGAAATCGTTGTATTTTTTCTTGAGTTCGTTAATCTCTAGATATGCCATTTGCCTTTACTTCTCCTACAAAGAATACAACAAGTGCCTCTAAGAGCAAAATAGAGCCAAGGGCTGATGCGCCTTGGAAGTTATATGAATTAATCATTCTATAGATCAAGACAGGAATAGTTACGACTTTCCCTTCCGATAGCGATAATGTCGCATTGAATTCGCCCAAAGAGAGAGCAAAGGAAAATGCAAATGCCTTCATCTTGTATCCGAATATCATAGGATTCTCGATTTTTCTTACAGTCTTGGACATGCTTGCTCCCAGCGTGTATGAACTTAGGGCAATGGTTTTAGGTATCTTCCTAGCTCCCGGCAGGATTGTTCTCACAGCAAAAGGAAGTGTTAGGATAAGATGTGAAAGTATTACTAGGATATATGAGACTATGATTTTATCAGAGTGTATGTATGCCGAAACAAACGAGAAGCCAAGGCCGAGCGTGACAGAGCCTGTTGCCATTGGAAGCGATGTAAAGAGAGGCAGGATTCGTGATTTTGATCCTCTTGATGCAAGTGCAATTTTTGATGCAAGCAATGCAGATAAAGTAGCTGTTATAAGTGCTATTATAAAGCTGTTTATTATGCCAGCGATTGATGATGCGATCAGCCCAGAGCCATGGCTCATATCATGCCAAGCTCGCAAAGTGAAAGTGCCATCCTTTGTGAAAAAAGCACGGTAGACAATCGATAGAAGAGGTGGAAGAAGAAAGAGAAGAATCAACAAGGAAAGGATAATTGCTATAAGTATTTTCGATCGCCTTGCTTTTATGAGTGTTCTTCCAGAGCGCTTTGCCTTAGCTTCTCGTCTTCCTCCTGAAGAGATGAGCAAGAGCAATGAAAGGACCAAGAACGAGAACAATGAGAGAGCTGATGCGGACTCTGGATTCATGTCTGTGTATGTCCTTTTGTATATTTCGGCCTCTAGAGTGTAGTAGCTTGGCTTTCCTCCTAGCACAAGCACTATCGAGAACGATGAAAAGCAAAAAAAGAAAATAAGAATCCAGGATGCGATTACTGTTCCTTTTATCTTGCCAAGCGTAATCATAAAGAATGTCTTGATATTCCCTTTCCCCATCAACTTGGAACAAAGCTCTTCTTTTTCGTCCATCATAGACCATGATCCAGTGATCAAGGAAAATGCGATAGGAAAGTTCAGGTATACATGCGCAAGTATTATTGCTTTGAATGAATAGAGTATCTTCAATCTTGGCTCGTCGAGTTTAAAGACATGCATAATGAAAGTATTCAAAATACCAGCATTCCCATACCAGATAACAAAAGAAAGAACAACAAGAATTGAAGGGATAGTGAAAGCAAGATCTGATAGAGTCAGAATAGTCTTTCTCCCGGGAAACGAGTATTTCGAGAAGAATGATGCAAAAGGCATTGAAATTGCAACAGATATAGTTGCTGATAGAAATGACTCGAAGAAAGTAAAGCCGAGAAGCTTATACGTGTAGATGTCTGAAAAAACATCCTTTAAAGCCCTTCCTTGTGAAAGAAAGGCTTTTTGGAATACGAAAAACATCGGGAGAGCAAACAACAGAAGCAATAAAACTATTGCTGGTATTGCTCTATATATATAAAAGCCCTCCCTGTTCTTCATTACTTTGTCATTACCTCTGTCCATTTTTCTAAGAGTTCCTTGGTCTTTTCTTCGCTGACCTGGCCACTCTTGAATATTTTAGCAGGTTTTGGAGCATAGTCAAAAGCTGATGGAAGCTCTAGGCTTGTATTTGCAGGGTACATGGAGTTTGCAATTGCTGTCTCAAGCTGTCCATCTGTGAGCAAGAAGTCGATGAAGGCTTTTGCTTGATCTGAGTGCTTTGCATTCTTCAAGATACCAACGCTCTCGATTGTAGCTTCATGGCCATCTGAGAAAATCAATGCCTGGTAGCGAGTTGTGTCTTCATTCATTACATGGTAGACAGGCGATGTTGTATATGAAATCACTATCGGAGCTTCTCCTTCTGTGAATAGGCCATAGGCTGAAGACCAGCCTGATGCGATTGTCAATGCATTGTCTTTCATCTTCTCCCACCAATCAAGATAACCTTCTCCGAGTGCATTGTATGTCCAAAGCAAAAGCCCCATTCCTACAGATGATGTTCTTGGATCAATCAAGATGACCTTTCCTTTGTATTCGTCTTTTGTCAAATCCGACAGTGACTTTGGCTTTTCGATTCCAGATTCGCTGTCATATACAAAAGCATATGCTCCATAATCAAATGGGATGAGCCTGTTCTCAGGATCAAACTTGAGCTCATCAGGGATGTTTGCAAGCTCACTTGTCTCATCGCTCATCACAAGATCATAAGCTTTCGATGCGACGTCATCGGAAACTCCCAAGATGATATCTGCAGGGCATTTGTCTCCTTCCATCCTTATCTTGTTGATCATCTCCACAGTCGCGCCACAAGAGACAAGGTTGACTTTGATTCCAGTCTTCTCCTCAAATGCTGCAACAACCTTGTTTCCAGCACCCCAATCTCCACAGAAAGTGTCATAGGCATACACTGTCAAGACATCATCGCTTTTTGAAATATCTGCCATATCGGACACAGCTTGTGCAAACACAAGTGAGGATATTGAAAGCAGAATTACCAATAACAAAACAAGCTTCTTCATTAAAGCCTCCTAAATGTAATTCTGTCCAAGGGAATATTCTTTCTATATACTGTCGCTCCCTACGCTGGTATTGGCCAGATCAGGTTCGAGGGTATGATCTCAGGCATTAAGCCACCCCTAGACAACATGAATTTAACTTTTTTGCACCAAAGTTTCAACAGATATTGAGGAGCTTTGGATTTTGATAATAATATAACCATATGAAAGCAATTTTCTCGTTGGAGGAAGCAAGAAAGCTCGATCATAGCTTTATAAAAAAATATTCACTTTCAGAAAGTTCCCTTATCGATGGGGCAGCGATGGGTGCATACCATGTGATAAAGGATCAAGTTTACAAAAAAAGAATTCTATTTCTTATTGGTAAAGGCAACAATGGCTCTGATGGCTTGGAACTTGCAAGGATATTGTCCGAAGAAGGCGCTGATGTACATGTTTTCTATCTAAAGGGTAATCCAAATGAGGAAAATGCCCGAAGACGAGGATACGCATTTAAAGTAGTGAGCTCTTTTTCGCCATATGATTATGATGTGATTATTGATGCGCTTTGTGGCTTTGGCTTTCATGGCGATATCGAAGACGATATCCTCGATCTGGTTGAAAGAGTAAACGACTCAGGATGTTATACTATATCGCTTGATGTACCATCGTTTATGCAAATCATTGCAAATGAGACAATCGTCTTTATGTTTTACAAGCTAGAGCTGTTCAATCCGCTATCAAGAGAAAAGTTTGGAATGTTGCAACTTGTCAATCCAGGCTTTGATGAGCATGAGCTTAGTCTAGTGGAATCGGATGTGTACCTCATTGAGCATAAGGATTTGGATCTCAAGCCGTTTTCTATTTCAGATTACAAGAATACACGAGGGCATGTTGCTGTCATTGGTGGATCCGAAAAGTATCCAGGTGCACCGATTTTAAGTGCAAAAAGCGCAATCAAGAGCGGTTCTGGTCTTGTTACACTCATTTCTACAGATGAGGTAAGGGGCGTTGTCTTGAGCTCTTATCCTAGCATCATGGTTCAAAGGGCAAGCGAGGTTGATTTTTCCATCTTCTCATCAATAGCGATTGGTCCAGGATGGGGCAGTGGAGATGAAAGGCTTTTTGAACTTGCAATAGAGAGTGGGAAACCGATTGTAATTGATGCGGATGCATTGAAGTTCGTACCAGGAAAGAACTTTGGCATGAGAGCTGTGATTACTCCCCACTTAGGCGAGTACAAGAGGCTATGCAAGACTCTTTCTATTGATAATGGCTTATCATCTTCATACAAATTGAAACAGACTCTTTTGGATCTCTCGAGAAGACTCGGTGCTATCATAGTGCTGAAAGGCTCCACTGTTTGGATTTCAAATGGAGAGAAAGTATATATATACGATGGCCATAATCCGTCACTTGGGGTTGCTGGCTCTGGAGATGTGCTCACCGGCATAGTTGCATCATTGCTTGCATCGGGTCAAACGCCTTTGAGAAGTGCAATAGAGGCTGTTATCTTGCATCAAGAGGCTGGCCTTAGAGCAAACAAGAAGTTCGGATACTACCTGGCAGATGAACTAATCATGGAGATAGAAAGGCCATGATCCAAGCATATTTTCTTTCTGTCGTCTATCTTTTGTTCTCAGCTCTTCTTTTCTTGTTGGATTTCTATAGGCAGAAACTAGCGTTCATGTTGGCTTTGCGCTCAAAGCTGGAAGAGAAGAAGCTATATGCCGATATTCTATTTTTCTCCGGGATTGTAATATCTATAGTTCTTCTTTTGGCGCCTATATCGCCAGGACCTGTCATAATAGGGGATTTTGTGCCAGCTCTCTTTATTCTTTTTTCATCATTTTATTTCAAGTTCTTCTATTTTGAGAAGAGCAAAGGGCGAGCACGTCTTTACTATACAGATAACACATTGCATAGGAAGTGGATTGGCTTTCTGTATATTTTCATTGCACTATTGCACTTTCTTTTTGCGAAGCTTGTTCTAATATAGGCCATAGAAGAGATGAACATAAATTACTCTGCCTGTTTTTTATCTTTTACATTGATAAAGACTTGTTTTTACGTATAAAGTCAAATGGGAAACAACCAAAGCACAAATAAAAGTACAGTAAGTATAATTGGGTGGCTGAGCACCCAAGAATCTCCATTGCCTCTGCAGCAAACATAGCAAACACGATATCGAAAGATCGTGTAATACATGATAGTATTACAACAGAATGGAAAACGGCAATGCTATGGGATGTAGAGAAGAACAGAATCAATATCAGGAAACATAAGATTTCTTTTGAGGAGGCTTTATCTGTATTTGATGATCCCAATTGCGTTGAGATTTTTGATGAATCACCTTCTATAGATGTGGACCGATATGTCTGCATTGGTGATATTGGAGGATATGTCATAGTGGTTGTTGTCTTCACGGGGAGAGATGGATCCGCGAGACTGATATCTGCTAGACGTGCAGATAGAGAAGAGGAGGAATTGTATTATGAGCATATCAAGAGAACGCTTGGAAGAAATTAGGAAAATAAATGATATCGATTACTCTGATATCCCAAAGATTACAGAGGAGCAGTTTGCAAGAGCAAAGCCATGCCATCTTGTGAACAAGGAGATGTGGAAACCGAGAAAGAAAGTGTTGAGCATCAGGATAGATGCGGATATTCTTTCTGCGATTAAGCATAGCGGTGCAGGCTGGCAGACGAGATTAAATGATTACCTAAGGCAAGGTGTTGCAAGAGGACAACTTTGAGAGTGATGAAGAAATGCATCAGCACCTAGGTTTATCTTTTGATGATTATCGCGATGAAAGTCACTCGGTACATATTGCCCAGTGGCTTTCTTTATATGGCGGGGCTAGGTAAAATTTACCAGTCGCTCTCTTCTTGTGACATTGACAGGCCAAAGCTTGAGATTATTGTATCTCTCTATCTTCATAGAAAACATCCAATGTTGATTGCGTGAGTTGCACATTGGTTTTTTTGCCATAGTTTGAGTAATAGTATATTGAAATAGGGGCTGAGATAGTCAGCCTAGCTTTTCCATCCTTGACTTCGATTGTAACTATATTGTCAAAATAGATTGTGCCCAGAAATTGAGGAGCCGTCAACGTGAACTTTCCCTTCAATATGCCAGCTTCCTTGTCTTCAAGCTTCAAAACGGAATACGAGGACTTGAAAGTATCAACCATCCATGACGATGCTCTCGCATAAAGCTCTGTGGAACTAACTTCTGGGTATTCAGCCACTATTTGGACATCAGATGTGTCATGCCGTGCAAATTCATATAATTCTTTCACCATTTATTGCCATTGGCAATGAAAAAAACTAACATACAACAAAGAGGTGTTTCGATGGAAAAGAAAGATATCGATTGGGGTAGCTTGGGGTTTTCGTATATGCCTACTGACTACCGTTTCGTAGCAAAATGGAAAGATGGAAAGTGGAATAGTGGGGAGCTTGTAAAAGATCCTAACGTTACAATAAGCGAATCGGCTGGTGTTCTTCAATATGCACAGACATGTTTCGAGGGATTGAAAGTCTATACAACAAAACATGGTGATATTGTGGCGTTCAGACCGGATTTGAATGCTGAAAGGCTTATCTCATCAGCCGATAGGCTTGTGATGCCAGAAGTTTCGAAAGAGATGTTCCTGTCAGCTCTGGATCAGCTTGTCAAAGCAAATGCTGCATGGGTTCCTCCATATGGATCTGGCGCAACATTGTATATAAGACCATTCTTGTTTGGTTCTGGTGCTGTAATCGGTGTAAAGCCATCGACAGAATATGAGTTCAGGATGTTCTGTACACCAGTTGGTCCTTACTTCAAGGGTGGATTGAAGCCAATAAGGCTTTATCTTTCAGAGTATGATCGTGCAGCTCCTCATGGAACAGGCAATATAAAGGCGGGGCTCAACTATGCAATGAGCATCTACGCTGGAGAAGTTGCACATAAGAATGGCTATAGCGAGAATATGTATCTTGATGCTGCAACAAGGACTTATGTCGAGGAAACAGGCGGAGCAAACTTCTTGTTTGTAACAAAGGATGGCACTCTTGTAACTCCTAAATCAAATTCGATCCTGCCTTCAATAACAAGAAGATCGCTTATGTATGTAGGCGAGAAAATCCTGGGAATGAAAGTTGAGCAGAGACCTGTAAGATTTGATGAGATTGCTGACTTTGCAGAGTGCGGTCTATGCGGAACAGCTGCTGTAATATCACCTGTTGGATCTGTGACTACACCTGACGGAAAAGAGATCAAATTCGCATCCGGAATGGAAGAGATTGGCCCTGTAATGAAGAAACTAAGAGAGACTTTGACAGGAATCCAGATGGGAGACATTCCAGCACCAGAGGGTTGGATCAGAAAGATTCTCTAAGAGATTAGCCAATAAAAAATCCCTTATCCTCAATAAAGAGAATAGGGGATATTTTTTTAGTGCAAATTTTATTGCATTTTTATCATTTTGTTGTAAACAGACTCATCAAAGTACTTCCCATCTAGTGATAGATATAGGAATTCTTTTTTGTCTTCATTTCCTTTGATTCCCAATGTCATTTTGTGATCTTGGTTCTCTATTTTAAAGTATTCTTCACCTTGCTCTTTGTCTTGCAATGTCCTTAGCATGCTTGAAGACAAATTTATAGTGTAGCCATCTTTTGTTGTTTTATATTCTGTTGATATTTCGATATTTTTTCCATTCTCTCCTAAAGCTTTTATTATATGCATGGCAGTATTATAAGCATCTTCGCCTGTTTCCTTCTTTTCACCAACTGTTATACTGCCTTCATATTCACTTTCATTAGTATCTTTTGTTGTGGAAACAACAAAACTATCAGTGGAATATTTTATCCCTCCTATTGTTATAGAACCAGAACAATTTATGGTAGTTTTGATATCTGATCCATTAGTTGACAATTCCAATCTTCCACTGGCAGGCTGATTCGAAACTGTTGCACCATCCAAGCATTTATAAGTAGCAGAACCGTAGTTGACAAAGTCGATAACTTCAATAGCTTTATACATCTCTGCCATCAACTTAAGCTCATCATCTGTTGCTTCTGATTTGAACTCTGATGCAGATGGGACATTAGGATCTTTTGCACTATCTTGGATTGATGTGTTTGGGTCACAAGATGCAAATAGAAATGCAAGAGACAAACTCAGACAAATAGAAATAAGTTTTTTCATATTCACTTCTCCTTTCTTTTTTGGATATTTACCTTTATTGAAAGTTGTTTTATCCTTAATATAAGACTACCCCCACCCCGTATAGATTTGTCAAGTGTAATTTGTTTTGATTATGTAAAGTAGGTTGTTATGAATAAAAAAATAGGCTGATGCCTACATTGCAACAGCCTATTAAATGGAATATTTCTTTTTCTTAGAGTACAGTTCCATCCTTTATGACAGCATTCTTGTTAATTACGATTATTCCATCATGCACAGAGTACATGTCATAGTCGCCATCTGGACGAGGGATATTATCTATTCCTATCCTGCAATTTGCGCCGATTCTTGCATTTGTGTCGATGATAGCTCGTTTGATTATTGTCGCTTTTCCAATTCCAAGGTTTGGGATGCCTTTCCTTGCATTTTCTGCCTTCTCTTCTTCTGTCTCATAGCGATCTGTACCCATTACATATACGCCATCAAGAGATGCACCAGCTTCAATAAATGTTCTTACTCCAACAATCGAGTTAACTATATATGCATTTGTTATTATTGAACCTTCTGATGTCAGTGAGCAACTTATGTTGCAAAAGTTTGCTTTTGTAGCAGGAAGATTTCTTTTGTGAGTGAAAATCGGCAACTCCTCATCATAGAAATTGAATGCAGGTTTTTCAGATGCGAGATTCAAATTTGTCTCATAGAATGCTTTGATTGTTCCAATGTCTTCCCAAAAATCATTGAATAGGTATGCAGCTACCGGACGAGTCTGGATTATTGAAGGAATAACTTCTTTTCCAAAATCAGTTTTATCATTGTTTAAGGCTTCTTCCATGGCTTTTGCTGTGAAAATGTAGATTCCCATCGATGCAAGGTACTCATTGTGCTCGTTCACATGGACTCCAAGTTGGTCTATCATGAGTTTGTCTGATGCCTTGTATTCGGAGATGTCCATATCAATGGCTGGCTTTTCGTAGAATTTCTTGATCATCCCATTCTCATCAGCGCCTATGATGCCCAGTCCAGTTGCTTCTCTCCTTGAGATTGGCTTTGCAGCAATTGTGAGCTCTGCGCCAGATTCGATATGCCTGTCGAGCATCTTCTGGAAGTCCATCCTATATAGCTGGTCTCCAGATAGGATTACATAGTAATCAGCATTTTGATCATGGAAATGTCTCAAGTTCTTTCTGACAGCATCTGCTGTTCCTTGGTACCATGACTCTGATGATGTTGTTTGTTCTGCTGCAAGAATCTCGACAAAACCGCCAGAGAACGAATCGAATTGATAGGTTGATGATATATGGTTATGCAAGGATGCCGAATTGAATTGAGTCAAAACATAAATCTTTCTTATTCCGCTGTTAATGCAATTCGAGATTGGGATATCAACAAGTCTGTATTTCCCAGCGAAGGGTACAGCGGGCTTTGAACGATCCATTGTCAATGGATATAGCCTTGTACCTCGTCCGCCTCCAAGTACAATAGCTACAACTTTCTTCTTGTCCTTCTTCATTTCTTTTTCCCTCCAGTATTATTCTTCCGTGCTATCTTATCATAGATTGTAACATACTCTTTTGCAGAGCGTGTCCAAGTAAAATCTTTTTTCATTGCATTTTTTCTTGCTTTATTGAGTTTTTTCTTGTCATAGAAAAGCTCAATTGCCTTGTCAACGCTTCCTATGATCCCATTGCTATCGAGTGCTGGGAACAAAAAGCCGTCACCATCATCAGGATTTTCATCTAAATCCTGTATTGTATCGGCAAGTCCTCCTGTGCGATGTGCAACAACAAGCGTACCATAATGCAATGAGTATAATTGATTAAGGCCACATGGCTCATATCGCGATGGCATCAGGAAAAAATCCGCAGCACCCTCAAGATTATGCGCGCTTTCGTTTGAGAACATAATATGTACAACCAGATTGCTGAATCGAGATTCAAGCTCTTTTAGCTTTGACTCATAGCGTCCATCTCCAGTTCCGATTATGATGAATTGGCAATTGTTTTTCTCCAATATGCGCTCTAAGACACATTTTTTGCCTTCAAGCAAAAGCTCTGTGAAACCCTTTTGCTCTGCAAGTCGTGAAATCATTGCAAAAAGCGGGATATCACTATCGACAATAAGCCCATTTTCCTCCAGCACTCGTCTTTTCAATCTTTCCTTGCCAGAAAGTGATGATGAGGAAAAATGTTCATTGAAGAATTTGTCATTAGACGAGTTCCATTCGCTATAGTCAATGCCATTTATTATTCCTTCGAGATTATTGTTTCTTTCTCTTAGGATTGAATCGAGAGTGCATCCGAATTCCTTTGTTTGGATTTCTTTTGCATATGTAGGAGATACTGTCGTGATGATATCTGAAAGAGCTATGCCACATCTAAGCATGTTGATTCTCTTCTCGTCCCCAATGCCCAAAAGCGCTTCTTTTGGAAATACATCGGATGAAAGAAGTGCGTCGAATGCAGAAAAATCGCCTTGGTACGCAAGATTATGTATCGTGAAAACAGTCTTGGACTTTATATTCTCTTTTGAAAGGAAATACGGAACGAGGCCAGCTGTCCAGTCATGACAATGCACCACATCAAATTTTTCATCTGTTGCTTTGATATATTTTGCAACAGCTTTTGCAAATAGCAAGAAACGAGGACAGTTATCGGCATAGGGAGCAAAAGAGCTATCACCATAGATTCCTGACCTTTCAGTGAACCAAGGATGTTCGAGCGCGACATATGTGACACGACCTACTTTCTTTTCGAGTGTATCTGCTTTTTCCTTAGAGCCAAGCATTGGAATTTCAAACTCGGTGCTTTTCTTGAATCCCTTCTTTTCAATGAAAGAGTACATTGGCATGAAAACCTTTACGTTATTGCCAAGTTCAGCAATGGATTGAGATAGCGCTCCAACCACATCCGCAAGTCCTCCAGACTTGGAAAAGGGAACTGATTCGCTTGTGACCATTAAGATATCCATAAATAAAATTATGTTCTTTACATGATGATATCGCAAGTCAAAAATTGTGAGTAATACTGGATTTTGTGGAATTCATTGTTATTGACATATGTTTTCCACCTATTTTTGCAAATAAAAAACAACTGTTTCACATAGGAATTGAGAAGAGGAAAAGATGTCTTTCGGCATTTTTGATAGCTGAAGGCATTTATATAGTAACTGGATTTGAAAAAGGAGGTTGCTAGCAAATGCAAAAGA
>ERZ808252.697-NODE-697-length-29876-cov-4.749271_pt1 | contig 29876 bp, 26 predicted proteins | sample MGYA00521242_ERZ808252 | MGnify/ENA primary metagenome ERZ808252 (study PRJEB31516, sample SAMN03275581) | gut metagenome | biome: mammalia-associated habitat; material: feces | host: Papio cynocephalus | place: Kenya | collected 2012-08-07 ...
AATTCAGCATCCGTCCGTCCAGATAGGTCGTGACGAACACCATATTGCCGCCGCTTGTATACCGCCCCGCGTCGGAGAGCATTTCGTCCAGCATCCGCTCCACGGGGACCGACATCTCGGGCGGCAGTTCCGCCAGCGTGCGGTAAGCCTCCAACAAATCATCCCCCGTGCGGTACTCCTCGCTTGCAAAAAGCTGTGCCGCGATGCCGTCCTCCCCCGCCGCCGAGCCGCTTGACAGCCCTGCGGGGTCGGTGTTGGCAAACAGGCGCACGGAGATGTTCCGCCCTGCGGCGGAATCGAGGAGCGATGCGCAGACCGTGATGCAATCCTCAAGGTACTGCGGCGAGGTCAGCGCGGGCGGGTGCGGCTCGATGGGCACGGTCTGCATATTCAGCACCACCTGATAAGCATCGTTCCGCACCGCCTCGCACTGCCGCACCACGGGATAGCCCAGCTTTGCCGACTGCTTCCAATCCACACTGTTGAGGGGGTCCGACGGCGTGTAGGCGCGCACGCCCGCATAGGTCATCGGGTCGCGCAGAATGCCCTGCGGTTGGCTCGCGTCCCCCGTCAGCGCCGCAGTCAGGGCAAGGTCGCGGAGTGCCTCCGCCGCGCAGGGCAACACGCGCAGAAGGGATTTTCCGCCCTCGGTCGGCTTGAGGCGAAGCGAATATTCATTGGCACCGAGCGGGTCGTTGGAGACTGCGTGAAGCCCCACCGATTCCGCCGTGTAAATTCCGCGCTTTCTTGCCAGCACCCGCCAGCGGCGCTCAATCTGCTCCTCGGGGCGGAGCGTCCAGATGCTCTCGGCAGAGTGCACCGTCTCCGCCTTCTCACCGCCGGTTACAATCTCCAGTCCTTCCGGCATCAGCGTTTCCAGCTTGAGAAACGGAATCGGGCGCGCGGAGCGGTTGACAACCGTCTGGCACAGAATCAGATACTCCCCGCGGAACACCTCGTCCGCTTCAAACGAGAACCGATACTCCAGCGCCGCTTCCGTTTCTGCCCTTCCGTGCCTGCGGCGGAACCAATACGCCGCCGCAAACGACGCGAAGAACAAAAGAATCAACCATGTCATACCGCCGCCTCACGCGGTCGGAACCGCGACTTGGGACAGCAGAACTCCCACCAGCGCCTCGGCGGACTGCGACAGGCGCACACTGCTCTGCGACCTCAGCATCAGCCGATGCGCCAGCACGGGAACCGCCAGCTGCTTGATATCGTCCGGCAGAACATAGTCCCGCCCCGCAATTGCGGCATAGGCGCGGGCGGCTTTGGTCATGGCAACCACACCGCGCGGGCTTGCGCCGAGCCTGATTTTCTCCTGCTCGCGGGTTGCCCGCACCAGAGAAACGATGTAATCCCGCATGGCGGGGCTGACATAGACCTTGTCGACCTCGGCTCTTGCCGCCGCCACATCGTCAAGCGATGCAACCGTTTGCGGCTTCTCTCTGTCTTCCCCGCCGCAAACGCGCTCCACCACCTGCCGCTCTGCCGCCTCGGAGGGGTAGCCGAGGTGCAGCTTCATCAGGAAGCGGTCAATCTGCGCCTCGGGGAGCGGGAAGGTTCCCTGAAACTCAATCGGGTTCATCGTTGCCATCACGAAAAAGACCTCGGGAAGCGGGAGCGTTTCGCCGTCCAGCGTTACCTGCCGCTCCTCCATACATTCCAGCAATGCCGCCTGCGTGCGCGGTGTGGCGCGGTTGATTTCGTCCGCCAAAAGCAGGTTGGTGAACACGGGACCGCTCCGCAGGGTGAAGGTTCCCTCCTGCTGATTGTAAAAATGGATACCGGTAATATCCGAGGGGAGCAGGTCGGGCGTGAACTGCACGCGGCGGCTCTCCGCGCCCAATGCGGCGGAAAGCGCGCGGAGCAGACCGGTTTTCCCTGTCCCCGGCACGTCCTCCAGCAGGACATGACCGCCCGCCAGCAGTGCCGTGACCACATAGCGGATACTCTCCTCCTTGCCGAACAGCTCCTTGCCAATCTCGCCCTTCAGCTTTTCATACAGCTCCGATGCCTTCATATGCCGTTTTCCTCCGTTTTTTCGACAATTGCATGACAACTTTTGTCATGCAATCATATGACTGTATATAGTATACCATAGATTGTTTCTTTTGTCAATAGAAAGCAGAAAAAAAGCGGCGGAAAGCGTCTCACAAGGAGGCAGTCTCCGCCGTTTGCCTTTTATCGGTTGGGCATCCCATCAGCACAGCGTTCCGTCCGCAATCCGAATTATCCTGTCGCAGTAAGCCGCAACCTGCTCGTCATGCGTGACGATGAGAATGGTTTTCCCCTGCCTGTGGAGTGCTCCGAACAGGTCCATGATCTCTGCGGCGGTCTTACTGTCGAGATTTCCCGTCGGTTCATCCGCAAGAATCAGCGGTGCACCGTTCACCAGCGCCCGCGCGATTGCCACCCGCTGTCTCTGTCCGCCCGAAAGGTTGACAACCTGCTTTTCCGCGCAGTCCGCAACGCCAACCGACTCCAGCGCGGCAAGCGCCCTCGGCTTCATTTGTCGGTAGGGCGTTTTGTTGAACAGCATCGGCGCGCTGACGTTGAACAGGACGCTCCGTTGGTTCAGGAGCGAGTAATCCTGCATCACGAAGCCGATTTTTTCATTTCGGACCTTCGCCAGTTTGCGCGCGGACAGTGCCGAAACGTCCTGCCCGTCCAGCGTATACCGCCCCTCCTCAAAGGTCTCCAAGCACCCCAGAACGTGGAGCAGGGTGGATTTTCCCGCGCCGCTCTTTCCCATGATTGCCACCATTTCCCCATCCGAGACGGTCAGGGACACCTGCCTCAGCGCATAGAACGGCTGACCTCCGACGGGATACATTTTTGAGAGCTTTTCCACTACAATCATGACAGCGTCCTCCGATAAAAATCAAGCGGTGTTCGGTTTTTGTAAAGCAAAAGCGGCAGGAGGACGAGAACTGTCTCCAGAACCAACGCATAGAGCAACAGCGGCATCAGACTTCGGGCATCGAGGATGGCACGCTCCAGCGACCAGATGGTCCCCTCCCGCAGGAACGCGGGAAAGCCGAATGCCAACAGCAGATTGAGCAGAATCGGGAGCACGAACAGGAACACGAGCGTTGCCGTCACGACCGCCGCCGCGTGCCGTCGGGTGCATCCGATGAGGAGAAGCCTTGCCGTGTCCCTTCGGCTTCGGTTGACAACCACCACCGAAATGCTCAGATAGGAAACGGTTGCAACCGAAAGCAGGAAAAGCGGGAGCGGCAGGGATACCTTCATCCATTCCCGCAGGGCACTGCCACAGCCTGCCGCCAGCGTATCAACAGAGACCGTTTCAATACCCGTCTCCCGCAGGTCGTGCAGGACCGCCCGCCGTTCTGTGCTGTCGGCTTGCTCCGAAAATTTCAGAAAAAAGCCGTACATCGTGCGCAACCGCTCCGACAGCGGGAAGGGCTTCGGCAAGGCTTCCGCCGACAGGATAAAGCCCGAACGCTCGGATTTTCGGAAATAGTCCTCGCCCGATCTCCCCGCAATTCCCCGCAGGTCGGGAATCAGGTCCTGCTCCACGCGTCCAACCACCCGCACGGTCAGCCCGTCCGCAAGCGTCAGCGGTTCCCCGACCCGAACGGTCCCTTCCGCATCTCCGAAAACGACCGCTTCGGGAATTTCGGCAGATGCCGACAGCCAACGTCCCTCCCGCACATTCAGGCGAAAATTCCGCAGCATTTCCGCATCGTAGGCATACAGCTGTGCATAATATTCCCCGATTCGCAAATCGGTCATGTAGGTCCGATAGGAATAGACCGCCGCAACAGCGGGCATCTCTCGGATTTCGGACAGTCTTCGATTCTGCTCCGCAATCAGCTCCGCATCGCCGACCGTTTCCGCCCGCGCGGGGTCCACCGTCGGCAACGCCGCATAAACGGTGTCCGAAAAGGCGGGGCGCTCCAGAACAGACCGAACGTAGGAAACATACCGATACTGTGCGCTCACCGAGAGGAGCATAAAGCAGGAGACCGAAAGCATAAACAGCGACAGAAGCATGGGAATGCGGTTTTGTCGGATAAAGGAATGGCTTAAAATCAGATTTTTCATGACACACTCCTTACAGCTTACAGCTTCCGTCGGTAGGCTTCCATGCAGGAGCCGCGTATCCGATACGCCGCAAAGCCGCACAGGAAGGCAAACACCAAAAGTGCCGTTCCAAGCGTTACAATCAGATGGTCCAAAGCGGTGTAGGAAAAGCTGCCGTCTCCCGTAAAGCGGACGAACAGCGCAGGATAAAGCGCGGCATACAGCACTTGCGAAAGGGCACCAACCACAAGCAGGACCCCCGACAGGATGGCGGACAGCACACCCAACAGCCACCCCTGCCCCGCGCCCAGCATTGCGTATATCCGCAATTCCGTGAGGGACTCCTCGCACAAATCGGACATCAGAAACAGAACGGAAAAGATACTGCCCAGATAAATCAGCACCAGAATCAGCCCGTCCTTCAGAAAGGTCTGTCGGACGTTCTCATAAGCGTCAACCCGAACCCCGTTTCCAAAGGCTTCGCACAGCTGTGACCGCAACGCTTCGGCTTCGACATCGTTCTCCCCGCAGGACAATTCGATTTCAACCGAGGAAAGCGCCCACCCGCGGGTTTGCGGCGCATCGTAGGTCACGGTCCGCGCATCGTCTGCGTGCGGGTCAAGGGCGTGAAAGGAAACGCGGACCACCCCCGCAGAGTCGGACAGACCGAGCAGGTCCTCGTCCGTCAGACCGATTTCCCGCAATCCCTCCACGGTAATTCTCGTGTGCCCCGAGTGAATCAGGGTATATTTCATATTGCCGTAGAACCACGTAAACATCATGTTACAAATCAGCATTCCGAGGCAAATCATGAAAAAGACGAACGGACTGCGGCGCACAAGCCCCTTGAAGCCCTCCCGCACGGCATAGAGGAATTTCATTCTGCTCCCCCCGCGTCGGGAAATTGATTCTCCGCGTGCCAGAACAAAACTGTGGAGCCGTCCTTGTTGACATAATACAGCTCGACATCATAGACGTTGATGCCCTCGGCGGACAGTCCCCGTTTCCTTCCGTCGGGATAATAGTCAATCATGGTCTGCAGCTTTTTGTGGCAGTACCCGTCCCGAAGATCGACAGGGCGCGCCGTAAAGTAATAATAAACGCGGTAGTATTGATCGCCGCTGACCGAATCGACCTGCTCGAGCTTTGCGTCATACTTCACGCCAATCTGCTTGGCAAAATCGAGCTCCGCAATATAAGTACCCGTTGATTCGTCAAAAACCATTTGGATTCCGCCGGGAATATCCGCATAATCATACCGTTTTTCCCTGTCCATATAGAGGTCATACGCGCCCCACACAACAAGGAGCAGGACAACCGCAATCACGATTCCCCCTATCAGCTTCTTTCTCTTTTTCCCGTTCACGGTAAGACCCTCCTTGCAAGCTGTCGGGAACAGCGACAGTGCCCCCGATGCGATTCGGTTGCTTCCGTTTTTATTATACCTTGTTTTCCGCTTTTTGTCAAGGGCATTTCGCAAAGCAATGGCTGTGAAGCGCTTTCGCAAGCCTCACAGCCACAGGATTGTATTCAAATGCCGCCCGATTCGGGGCTCCATTTCCGATAAACGATTGAGGGGGCGGAATCGTTCCCGACAGGCTGATACCACACCGTAAGAAGCCTGCCGTCACCCAATTCGACCGTGGACGGATAGCCGATATCACCCGAATAGGTCGGGGTGCTCATGCGTTCCAGCTCAATCTCGGGTCCGAAATGCTTTCCGCCGTCCGTGCTGATAACCGCGCGGATGCCGTAGGGCTCCTCCCTTCTTCCATAGGTGCAGAGGACGCGACCGTCCCGCAATTGCAGCAGGTGCGGCGGCGAGCCGCTGATGTTACTTGCTTCGGGCTTGGTAAAGCTCCTGCCTCCGTCCTCCGAACGGCAGAAGTACATCGTAAAGCCGTGGTACACCGCGTCCCCCTGCGCGCGGATTGCGCCGAGCAGGGTGCCATCGGTCAGTTCAATCAGGTAGGGCTCATACAGCGCCTGCTTTCCGCACGGCGGCGGGGTTATTTCGGAGAGAATGCGCCACGTCTCCCCTCCGTCGCAGCTTTCCGCCAGCAGGATTGCGTCCTTTTCGACAAGGTCCGAGTCCATTTCCTTTCCGAACCACAGGAGCCGCCCGTCCCGCGCCTGTATGGGACCGTGTGGGGAGGTCACGGGGCTTCTCCGCGCCGCGCTCCAGGTCCTTCCGCCGTCCCCCGAGCGCTTGGTGAAGGAGCCGTGAACGTTCATTTCGTCTGTGAAGCTCGGGTAGCGGTCCAGCATTGCCGACAGGAGCGAACGGTCGGGCTCGGGGGTCACCCGCTCAAGCCATTCCCTGTGGCGGAGGTAGTAATCGGTCCCGCGATTGAACCACGAGAGAATCAGGTCCCCGTTATCCGCCACGCAGATGCCCGCATCGCGGTCGTCCAGCCATGTATCGTTAATCAGCATCGGCGGGGACCAGCTTTCGCCGTCATCCCGGCTGACGAACATCAGATTCTTTCCGAACGGGCAGATGTGCCATGCGCGCTCGCCCGAGCAGACAACATACAGCGTCCCGTCCTTCGTGCGGCAGACCGTTGGCCATGCCTGATAGCGGAACAGCCCGCTTTGCTTGCGGTAAAGGATTTTCATATGCTCCCCTCCGTTCTCGAAAGCGGGAGCTTCCGTTTGCAGTAGCTTCCCCATGCGTCCACATCCGAGCCGACGTTGACGAATTGATAGCCCATTTCGGCAAGCGCCCCGATGCTTTCGATGCCGCCGACAGTCCCCGCGAATTTCCCGTGCTTCCGTGCGGTGGCGGCAATGCGCGCTCGGGCTTCGGCAAGCATCGGAGCGTCAAAGCAGAACGGCTTTCCGATTCCCTGACTGAAATCCCCGGGACCGAAGAAAATCATATCAATCCCCGGCAGGGCGCAGATGTCCTCCAGCTCCGCAAGCGGCTCGGGGTCCTCAAGCTGCACCACGACAAAGCGCTCCGCGTTCGCCCGTTGGATGTATGCTTTTCCATCGGTCAGACCGTAATCGCCGTCCGCATTCCCGCCGTCAATCGGTCTGCGCCCGATCGGGTGAAACTTGGTGTAATAAACAATCTGCTTTGCCTCCGCAAGGCTCATCAGGTGCGGGACCATAATCCCCGTGCTGTCCGCCTCCAGCGGGCGAATCAGGTCGCTGTAGGAGCCCCGCCCGACGCGGGTCAGGATGTCGCAATCGTAAATTTTCGCCGCCCGCACAAATTCGCAAACCGAGGTGATGCTGTTCGGGACGTGCTCCAGATCAATCCACACGCAGTCGTAGCCGCAGGCACCCGCAATCTCCGCCTCCCTCGGGTCGTCAAAGTTGCATTTGATGCTGACCGCAACGCCGCCCTGCCGCATGATGCGCAGGACCCTGCTGTCTCTCATTCGGTATTCCTCCGTTTTCTCCCGCCGTCGGCGGTTGTTTGTCTTGCGCCTTTATTATAGCACATCCCCGCCGTGCTTGACAATTCCGATATCGGACGTATTTCCGCGAAGCATGACCGAAATCGAAATGACCGCCTTGACATTTCGGGCGACTGTGATATAATAGAAGCAACCGCAAGCAAACAGGAGGGAGCTTTGCATATGGCGCTTTTCAATGACCCGTTTTCGCTGGAATTCACCGATCGGATCGGATATCTGGAGGTCGTTGTTTTCATCAACGAAAATCTTTATACAAACAGCTCGGAATATGCCTCGGTCCCGCACAAGCATCCCGACTACGAGCTTTGGTATACGGAGCGCGGCACCTGCTCGGAGGCGGTGGAGCAGGAGCGCTACGACCTGCACGCGGGAGACCTGCTTCTGATTCCGCCCATGAGCACCCATTTTCGCTATCCCGATGCCGCAGACGGTGATTCAACGCAGTACAACCTCCGCTTCTCGCTCAAAATGCCGCCGCAGACCGACAAAGGCACCGCTCCGCTCCGCGCCTACCGCAGTGCCAACCGTCTCCTACGTCAGGGGGCGGTGCTTCACGACGAAAGCGGGAGTATTTGCGCCTATCTCCGACAGCTGACCACAGAAATGCACCGCAGGAATGCGGGCTATGTACATACGGTCCGCGCGCTCTCCTCCCTGATTCTGACCGAAGCCTTCCGCTTGCTCGGCGATGGCTCCAAATTGCTCTTTCCGCCCGACGAATTGCGCTTTCACGGCTATGAGCGGACACGGATTGACGAATTCTTCCGTCGGAAATACTGCCTCCCCGAGGTTCGGATAGAGGACCTTGCCAAAGATATGCAGATGTCCGTGCGGCAGGTCAACCGCGTTCTGGTTCGGATGTTCGGAATGCCCTTTACCCAAAAGCTGCGCGAGATGCGCCTGCAATATGCCGCCATGCTCCTGCGGAACGGCGATTTGAGCGTGGCGGAAATCAGTCGGCGCTGCGGCTTCAGAAGCTACCCCTATTTTGAGGTCTGCTTCCGTCAGGAATACCGCATGACCCCAACGGAATACCGCGAACGGAGCGCGGACCAAGCCTGATGCACGCAAAAAGCACAGCCGTGAAATGAGCTCACGGCTGTGCTTTTTGGGGATGGTTCCGCTCAGTTTGCGGCGTTCTCCTGCAAATCCTTCAGGAATTTTGCCAGCTTTGCATCGGCGGTACCGCGCAGGGATGCCAGCGTGCTTGAAAGCCCCGACACCTTGCGGTTGTATGAAAACTCATAGGTCACGCTTGCGGAAATGCCGCTGATCTGCATTGCGAAATCCAGATCGTAGGTACGCTCCGCGAAGATCATCTCCAGAATCGAACGGTCCTTTGCATTGTGGCAGAGCTTGCGGGTGGTGAACCAGCCGTACTCCTGCTCGAGAACAGTGGGAGACCCATTGTCGCTGTACTTGGAGAAATAGCAAAGCGCCTCCGCAATCTTCATGGTGGTATCGAAATGGCTCAATGCGGTTCTTGGAACCATCAGCGGCAGATGCGACTGCGCAGAGGTCCACGAATAGTAGGATTCCTGATCATCGGTGTAAAGCGGAATCGGCAGGATGCCCATCTCATGCTTCATATCCTGAAGATAGGTCACGGTCAGGACGGTGGGCGTATAGAAGAGCGCTTGGTCGTTCATCCACATTCCGAATGCGGTGCCAAACTGCTTTCCGAGTCCGCCGACCGAAACGGGTGCATCGATGAGCAGGACCTCCTCGTTCATCGAAACGCGCTTGAGGGTGTCCTCAAAGATGTTGTAAGCCTTGCGGTAGTTGGTAGAATCGCTGAAGAGAATCGAGAGCGCGCCGTCCTCTCCGTGTGAAAAGATGCTTCCGCCCGAGCCGAGATACAGGATATACGGAATCGGAACCTCGGAAATCATACCCCAGCGGTCGGCGGTTCCGAGCTGATTGTCATGGTCGTTGTCCTGCGAGGTATCCATAATCATTTCCAGCATCAGGTCCAGTGTCCATTTGTGGTTCGTAACCAGATCGTAGAGCGAGCCGTACTTGTCGGTGTACTCATACAGGTTCCAGAGATAGCTGTTGTAGAATACCGCGAAGGTGCAGAGCTCGTCGTAAACGTTGTAGTCCCCCTCCAGCGTATAGAGCTTACCGTTGACGGCGTATTCCTGCTGAATCCGCTGATCCCAATAGGACGCGTCGAAGTTGACCATCCTGCTTTGGTTCAGGTCCAGCACATGACCCGCGGGAATGGCGTTTGGCATGATGTGCTGTGCAACGGCATGGATGGTGTCGGCAAAGTCTGTTCCGCCGTTTGTCATGGTGGTCAGGTACTGCGCCATTTGATATTGGTCATTGCCCGGCAGAGCCGCAACGCTGATGGTAATGTTATAGTAGTCCTCCAGATAGATGTTCCGCGCGTAGAAGGCATCGTCCAGCTCATCGCGTCTCAGCTCATCCTCGCGGAAGGTGAAGCACCAGTCCTTGTCAAGTCCCGCGTCCAGAAGCATTCGGAAATTATAGCCGTCCAAGTCCTCCTTTTTCGGGTGATAGAGCTCTTGCTCGGTCGGCTCCGGCGGCGTGGTGGTCGGTTCCGTTTCGGTTGCGCTGTCATCGCTTTGGGCGGGCGGTTGGGTCTTTCCGCCACAGCCGACCAGAACGCTTACCAGCATTCCCGCCAGCAGAAGCAGGCAAATCAGTCTTTTCATAAGCTTTCCTCCATTTCCTCTCAGTCCTTCAGGTATTGCCGATAGACATCAAAGGCTACCGCGCGGGAATTGCCCGTTATCCACATCAGCTCCATCCGTCCCGCGCCGCCGTTTTCGCCGACCTTCAGCACACAGCTCTCGCGGTCATCGCGGAAGCCTGCCTTGAAGCCGTCGACCGTGCTGTCGAAGCGACCGTCCGCCTCAAACGCGGTTGCAACGTAGTCCTTACCCGCTCCGTTGTCATCGTACCAGAACACATAGCAGTTGGTAAAGGTGCTGTGCACATTCTTTGCCAGCTTGAAGCCGACGCGGAAATGGTCGCTGTAGCAGAAATCGTACCAGTTGGTTCCCGTTTCGTCCCAGAAGCCGTAGCTGGTCTCATAGTTGCTGTAGGAGCTGTAAAACAGCGGGTGGATGTTGCGCAGCATATTCGCGCCCGATTTCAGGCGCACGCCGACCTGCACATTGCCGATGCGGACATTGGTAATGGTGTTGTCGTAGCCCTCCACCAGAATGCCTGTGGAAAGCGCGGTCCCGTTGCCGATGATGCTGACATTGGAGATATCGGCATCGGAGGAGCCGTTGTTTGCGCCGTACTTGATGTGAATTCCGATCAGTGCATTCTTGATGGCGATATTCTGAATGCGCGTCTCACGACCGCTGTCAATCGACACGGCGGAGGCAATTCCGCTCCCGTCAATCACACCGCCGATGAGCGAATAGTTGCTTCCCGCCGCGCTTGAGTTTGCGGGCAGCTTCCCGCCGAGGCAGATCATGGCATTGCTCGAGAACCACTTGGGGCTTGCCTTGATTACGGCAAAGTCCGAAAGCAGGAGCGACACCGCGTACATCGGGTCGGCGGGGGTTTTCAGCGGGGAGCTGATGAGATAGGTGCCGTCGGGAAAGAACAGCGTCCGATTCGGGTTTGCGTCAATCAAATCCTGCAACGCTTTGGTTACATCGGTGCTTCCGTCGGCTTTTACGGTGTCGGTCACGACCACATAGCCCTTCTGTTTGGCTTCGGTCTGATTCTGGGGAGCCGTGGTTGTCTCCTCCCTTTTGGTTGTATCCTTTGTCGTATCGGATGTATTTTCCTTTTTGGTTTCGGGTTGCGTGTTGGTTTTGGTGTCGGGTGCCGTCGGGTCTGAAAAGCCCGTGCCGCATCCGCTTATCAGGACCGCCGTCAGGAGCAGGAGCGCGAGAAGCACACCCCCGCGGCGGCGGTTTCGGGTCATTCTGTTTTTCATAGGTTCCTCCGATTCGGTTGCAAAAGGGCGGGATCAATAAAACGGAGTCCAGTTTGTCTCGTCGTCCGCCTCGGGTGTTGTCTCCGATGGCGGTTCGGACGGGGCTTCGGATGCCGCTTCGGTCGTTGCCTCGGACTGCGCGGGCTGCTCCGCTTCGGTTTCCGCCGCAGCTGTCGGAGCTTTGGTTTCGGTCTCTCCGTCATCCTTCGGGTCACGGCAAGCGCCCGCAAAGCACAGTGTCATGACGCACAGCAGAATCAGGACCGCCCGAACCAACCGATTGTTCCGCATTGTGGTATATCCCCCCCTCATTCAATGCCCGCCGCACCCTTTCGGATGCGGCGGTGTCGCTTGCTCGGATGGGTCACTCAATCGTGAACCATCCGTCCTTTGCGCTTACAATGTCTTCCTTGTTCGTAGCGTCCCAGCCGTCGGATGTGCGGAGCAAATCCTCGGGGGCAAGAGCCAGCATAGCTGCAACGGGATGCTCATAATTCGTCTTTTTCATAGCATTTGCCTCCTTATTGGATATCGGTGACCGTAACGTTGGATATCTCATATGCAACCCAAAGGGATGCGAAGCTCAACGTAACGTTTTCCAGATCGGAAACCTTGGTTGCGGACTGATACGCAATCGTGCAGAACTTGCCCTGATGTGCAGAGCCGTCGTTTACGGTAATGGTATAGGTGAAGAGCGCGTTGCCGTCGGTCCCTTCCGTAATTGCGATTGAAATTTTGTATTTTTCGATATCCCACGGCATATTTCTGCCGTCACCCTTTTCGCCATCGTTGAACTTGCTCTTGCCGTCACCGTTGACAATCTTGTTCTTGAACGCCGCTTGCTGGATATCCTTTCCGTTTGCGCCGTTGCCTGTATAGTAGTAGAACCATGCGGAGGTATATGCGTAATCCTCCCAGAACTTCACGGTGCGGTTTGCGTTCTCCAGCCAGAAGTATACTTCATTCCATGTCTCATCACCAATGTGAGAGCCAAGCCATGTGTAATCGAATTCAATCTTCTGACCAACCGTAACAGGCAGATTGACGCGCATGATGGAATTGCCTCTCTGGTCTGCGGCACTACGGTATGCGTCGGTATAACGGAAGCTCGTTTCATTGATCCGAACATAGGTATCATCCATCGAGCCGATCTTGGTGAACAGTGTTGCGGTTCTGCCCTCCTCCAGATCGCTGACCGTCAGGTTGCTGATCTCATACGGGGTCTTGGTGCTTGCAAACAGAAGCGTCAGCGTCTCGGGTGCATCCTTCGTCGGATACGAAATAACCGATGCGCTCTTCGGATCACTTCTGCCAATCTCGGTGTAGGTGGTAATCACCTGTGCACGGTTGCCCGTTGCTTCCGTGCCGGCAAGCACCTCAATGGTGATGTGATAATACCTTCCTCCATCGGAATCAAGACAGTGTTGCATAATGCTACTGGAGTAACATTTTTCTCTCCAATCATCCCACTTCAAATGGGTACTTCACCCTCCCCGCTCACCGTGAACGGGGGCAGATTGCTACCCTTGCCCCGTTTCTTAGGAGACGGGGTTCTTTTTGTAGTCGGACTGCGGACGGATAATCCGAACAATCAAAAAAGCGGCGTGCAAAATCTATCGCATCGCCGCCCTCACGCGTATACCGATTGCACCATAGGGTTCCCTGATCGGTCAACCGCGCCTGCTCCCGCTCGGTTGGGGTGAAGCTTACATATGTGGTTGACATTGTTTTTTCCTTTCTGCACAGAAAAAACCTGTGCATTTCTACACAGACCTTCTCCGATATGGTTTGAATCACAAGGACGGCGGTTTCGTATTACAGGTCGGCAGGCAGCTCCGGATTACGGGGGAAGTGCTTGAGCATGACAAGCGGCTCGCAGGATGAGCGGTTGGTGATGGTAACGCCCTTCCGTGCGGCAGACTCCGAGACGAAGAATTCATCGTTGGTCAACTCCCCGTAGCGAATCAGCGTGGGCGTGGAAATCTCCCATTTTCCCATGGTTCCGAAGCCCTGAATCAGAATCATGCCGTATGCCGCGGCGTCTCGGACCGTTACGGTTGCGCCCGGATTGACGGTCAGCCGTTTTGCGCTGACCTCCCGACAGCGGTAGCAGATCCACTCCTCGGTGCATCCAGCATCGCGGCGGCAAACGATCGGCTTCATAAAGCGGTGGCGGTGAAAATCCGGATCGGTGTTGGCTTCCCAATCCACCACGTCCATCAGGTAATCGATATTGCCCAACTCCTCCGGCGGGCAATTCTTCCACAGCAGCTCCCGCCCCACGGTGTGTCCGCCCGGAAGCACCGACTGGTACATGGCGTACACATCGGAGGCAAACTGAGGCTCGTAGGTACACAGGCTTCCCGGTGCATGGAGAACACCCGGCGGGACATCCCAGCCTGTATCCAATGTCAGCTGATATGCCGGAGCGTAATCCAAAATTCGGTTGTCCCCCGTCTCAAAACCGGCAAGGCAGGCGCGCAGCTCCTCCTTGGTACAGTCCGGATTCAGTCCGAAGAACGTATAGGGAAATTCCCCGCCGTGCGGGTTAAGCTGGGATGGAAAGAAGTACATTTCCGGCTTTCCCGATGCCCCCACCCTTGCAGCGTGGCAATCACGATGGTGAATGTGATGCGGGAGCGGTCCCTGATTGTCAAAAAATTTGCTGAACATCGGCCAGCGGTGATAGGTTTCCCACAGCCCGTCGCCGATCAGCCTGCCGCGCAGCTCCTCCACGGCATCGCGCAGGAGCACCGTCTCGGTTCCGTCGGCGGATACCGCACGCGAAAGTCCCTCTTCCGCAGGCGTCCCCGGACCGTTCTCTGCCCAGGTGGTAGAGGAAAGCCAGCGCTCGTCAATGCCGCCCTTTTCCACCCCCATGCAGTAATAATCGTCCGGATGCAGCTTAATTCGCTTTCCCGGGCGGCAGAACGCACGCGGGACCCAAGTCGGGCGGAGACGCAGAATGCCATCCCCCTCCAACAGCAGTTTTTCTGAAATCATGTGTTTTCATCCTTTCTGAATTCGATCCGATACATGGCAAACAGGTCGGTGGGCAAGGTACGGAGGGTGACGCGTCCCCCCTGCCATGCAAACGCCACCGGGGTGCCGTCCGCAATGCGGAAAACCCGTTTCGGACACACGGGGCAGGCAACCGACAGGTCAAACGCGGGCAGGGTGCGCGCTTCATCACCCGCATCCAGGTCCAGGACGCTGATGCTGATGCCCTCCCCGTCACGGAAGGTGACCAGCTCTGCGGCACGCGGGGCATCGGGCGCCAGAACCTGTTGCGCCGTAATCGGCAACAGCTCCCGCAGGAGTCGGACAAAGCAGGCACGGACTGCCGCACTCTCGGACAGCTCCAACGGCAGTGCCGTCCAGATCACGCGCCCCTTGCCGAGCCGACGGGAAAGAATCGCGGGGCTTTCGGTGCGCACGCCCGGCGGGTTGGAATGAATGGAGGCAAACCGCCGCTCCCCCGGTACCGTGTAGGGAAGCGTCAGGCGGGCAAGCACCTCACAGTCCTCCGCCGCCCGCACGGTCGGCTGACGGTATGGCATGGGAATGGGATAATCCGCATTGAATTCTCCCCACAGCGGACTGTCCGACGTCGGAGAAAGGTAGGTGAACCGATGCGGCGGGACCTCCGTCACCTCCGCGCCCAGCAGACGGGAGAGCAGGGCGGGCTCCCCGATACCGTTAAACAGAAAGGCACCGCCCCCGCGGACATAAGCCTCGATTGCATCGCGGTCGGCATCGTCCAGCCCCGCAATGCCGCCCGCCGCAATGCAGGCGTACTCGGCAAGACGCTCCGTTGGCGTGCCCCGCGGGACAACTCCGTAGGGGATATGCTCCGCCGAAAGAATTGCGGACACGGCAAGCGAACAGCTTTTGCTGTCAAAATTCTCCCCTATGGGATTGTATTTTCCGGTCGTGGCATACAGCACGCCGACATCCGTCAGCATTTTCCCGCGGAAGTATGGCTCATAAAGCATCTCCCGCTCCATGGCTCTGCCGATGCGCCGATAGACCCGTTCGTCCAGCGTTCCCACGGGATCCATGGCATCAATGACCAAGGATGCCCCATGATGCGCGGCAATGAGCAGAATCTCCGCATCCAACCGATTCTGACTTTTTGACACCGTGTGCCGTGAAAGATCCCCCTCCACGCGACAAACCATATGTTCAAACGGCAGGTGCTTTGTCACCGCGCGAAAATACTTGGCGGAAAAGGAATGCGCGCGCAGTTCACCGTACAGATCCCCTCCGATGTAATCGCAGGCATCGGCAACCGCTTCGGTGGAGCAGACGCTCAGGTCCCCTGCCACGCTGTTTGCATAGTTGTGCTCCACCGTGATGCCCGGCATCACCTGCTTGGTGTAATCCGTAATTTCCCGCGCAAACTCGGCTATCCACCGACAGCGCATACGGTAATAGCGCTTCCATATGTCACTGCTCCAATTCGGCACCGTCGGCATTTCCGCCTCCCCGCTCTCTTCCGTCCACCGTTTCCGACAGGCGGGGCAGCGGCACATCACAGGCCAGTAGGTCATGTCATAGAACATTCCCTCCAGGGGTGGGAAATAATCGGCAATCTCCCGAAGCTGCGCCTTCACAAACGAGACATATTCGCGGTTGTTCGGACAGCACAGCCCGAACCGTCTGCCCTGCTCGTAGCGGGACTGCGTGTCGGTTTCCAGCATCCGCCATGTCGGATGCTCGCGCTCTGCCCAGGTGTTAAAAATCAGGCTGTAGTATCCGATGACGTCCATCCCACCCGCATGGCAGAGATCGACCAACCGACGCATGGCATCGGGTCGCCCTTCAAATGCACGGTGCATTTTCCCAACCGCTGTGGGGTAGTAGCAATAGCCGACGTGCGACTGCAAATAGAGCATTGCCGACTGCGTGTGCGCCCGCTTCAGATTTTCAAAATAATCCTCCGGAGAGAACTTGGAAAGGAAAGTGTCATCCCAGTCCTCGATGTGCATATCCACCAGATTTCGGCGATAGCTTGTTTCATACCATTGTTTCATCGGTTCCTCTCATTCCACCCTCACCGCGTTTCGGATGCACCGTTGGGAGAAGGTCGGGGTATCGTCGAGCGGGAAAACGATTTTCTTCAGCTGATGGTCGGTGTAAATCATCTGTTCACACCACCGGATAGACCGGATCCCCGCCTTCCAGCACGCGGAGAATAGACTCCGCACAGGTCATACCGCCGTTGAAGTTCGTCTCATAGGTAATGGCGGCGCAGTGCGGCGAGAGCGCGGTGTTCTCCACCGAAAGCAGCGGAACGTCCGCTGTCACAGGCTCCCGCTCAAAAACATCAATTCCCGCGGCGTACAGCTTTCCGGACTGCAATGCCGCCACCAGAGCCGCCTCGTCCACCAGCGCTCCGCGCGCGGTGTTGATGAGCACGGCACCGTCCTTCATCTGCGCAATCCGTTCGGCATTGATGAAGTGTCGGGTCTCGGCGCTCGACGGCAGGTGCAGGGAGACGATGTCCGACTCTGCCAGGAGCACGTCGGGCTCCGTCCCCTTTGCGTGGTGCGCTTCAAGCACCTCCGATGCCGCATACGGGTCATAGACCAGCAGCTTAACACCGAAGCCGGAGAGTAGCTCCGCCACGCGGCGACCGATGCGTCCGAAGCCGATCAGCCCCACGGTCTTGCCGCTAATCTCCCGCATGGGGAATCTTGCCCACTCTCCGCGGCGCACGGCACGCTCATGTCGGGGGTAATTCTTCATTGCCGCCAGCATCAGCATCACCGTATACTCTGCCACCGCGTTGTAATTTGCGATGACACCGACCCGAATGCCCCTCTGCTTCATTGCCGCAAGGTCAAAGTTGTCGCACCCCACACCGAAGCGGACGATCACGCGCAGGTTGTCGCACCCCGCAAGCATCTCCGCCGAATATTTTTCGGTGCCGGCGATCACCGCGCAGGCATCCTTGATCATTTCGTGCTGCTCCTCCGAAGTGAGGATTCTGCCGGTATCGTTACAGCGCAGTTCAAATCCCGCGTCGGTCAGCAGCTTTCTCGCCTCCGCCGACACGTGCGAGGCATGGTGACGGAACGGCATGGCAACAATGCGTTTATTCATGTTCTGCTCCTTTCGTAATTCCCAGCATTTCCGACACGCGGTCGGTCAATGCGTCAAAATTCACGGCATTCGGGTCGGTCACGTCCACGCAAACGGAGGGACAGTCCACCCGAAAATCCGCCATTCCGAGATTTTCAAACACCTCGCGGAAGCGTTCCCGTGACATAACGGTATTCGGCATCGGCTCCCCCGACAGGAGCGGGTAGTGGTCGGGCAGAGCGTGTGCGATATGCCTTGCACCGACACGGTCGCGCTCCGCATACCGATGCCAGAAAACATCTGCGTCACCCGTCAGGAAGAGCATTCCCGCGCGGCAGGGATGGGCGGCGAGAAATTCCCGCACCCCCGACTCCATATCCGCGCGGAAGTTGTTGACCATGCACAGGGAATTCCCCGCATCCAGAACCGCTCCCGCCGCACGGAGCAGCACTGCGTTCGCCGCAACATCCAGCTGTCTCTTTTCGGGGTAATTCCGAAAACCTACCGTGTCGAACAGCGCCTCCTTGAGGTCGTCCTTCTCCAGCACAGGCATTCCGAACACCCCTGCAAGTCGGCGGGCGACCGTGCTTTTCCCGGATGCCGGCAGTCCCGCGATCATCAGCAGTGTCGGAAGCGTGCCATCACTGCGCCGCGCGTACATATTTCTCCGCCAGCGCCGTAATGCCGGCATAGTCCCCCGCCGCAATCAGCTTTTTGTTGACGATTCCCGTTGCAATGCCGACCCCTTTGGCTCCCGCGGCAAGGTAGTCGGGCAGATTCTCATCGTTCACGCCGCCTACGGCAAGGAAGCGGATGTGCGACAGCGGCACCGCGAGCGCCTTGAGGTAGGAAATTTTTACCTCGCTGTTGGGGAACAGCTTGATGAAATCGGCGCCCGCACGGTTTGCCGCAGTCGCCTCGCTCGGCGTGAAGGCACCCGGGATGGAAACCAGCCCCGCCGCTCTCGTTGCACGGATTACCTCCGAATTGGTATCCGGTGAAATGATGAATTTCGCGCCCGCCTCTGCCGCAAGGCGGACCTGCTCTTCGGTGAGCACCGTCCCCGCGCCGATGTACATCCGACCGCGGAAATGCGCCGCCAGGGTGCGGATGTAGCCCGCAATCACAGTGTCGGCAGGCTCACCCGTTGCGCTGAACGTGACCTCTGCCAGCCGAATGCCGCCCCGCTCCATCGCCTCGCAGGTGCGGATGAGCTGTTCCTCGTTCAGCCCGCGCAGAATGGTAATGATTTTTCCTTCTTCAATGGCTTTTATGGTATCTTCCCGATTGTTCATGATGAATCTCCTTTTGAATGAATCCTACAGCTTCTGCACCTTCAGAGTGCCCTCGGTTTCCACGGCGATAACCGTATCGAACGGGTCCACGCACTCCGGAGGGAGGAAAACGTACAGGCGGTGCTCGTCACGGGCGGTCTCGTAGGTCTGCGACCACCGCAGCTCCCTGCCGTCCGAAAGCAGAACCGCACGGCGGACCGGCGTAACAAGACCGGTCAGCAGAACGCGTCCCGCAACGCGCGGATACCTCCGCACATGGAAATACAGCCGTCCGCGCACAGGGCTCCACGTCAGGCTTCCCCAGGGGAGCAGATACGGCAGGTCCGGTACCGCCGCGGTTTCCCACACGCTCTCTCCATACCGTGCAAGCCATGCGCCGACCGCATCCAGCACCGCGCAGGAAGCCTCCGGAACAACGCCGTCGGCATCGGGACCGACATTGAGCAGCAGATTGCCGCCCTTTCCCGCGACCTGCACCAGCTGCTCGATAACGGACTCGGGCGAGCGGAAATCCCCGTCGCGCTTCATGTACCCCCACGAGCTGTTCAGCGTTGCGGGAACCTCCCACGGGGCATCGGAGGAAAAGGTGGGAATGCTGTTGTCCGCCGCCTGTCGGTAATCTCCCAAGCCGTAGCCGATGCGTCCGTTGATCAGGCAGTCAGGCTGGCAGGATTTCACCGTGTCCCGCAGTTCCCGACACAAATCGCGCGGCATCTCGTAGGGCGTGTCGAACCAGATCATGCCAATGCGTCCGTAGCCCGTCAACAGCTCCCGCACCTGGGGCAGGGCTTTTCCGTAAAAGTAACGCCGAAAATCCTGCCCTGACGGGTCGTAGTCCCACGTGTTTCCGAAGCCGTTCGGATCCTCCCAGTCCTGATACTGCGAGTAGTAAACGCAAAAGGGCATTCCTTCCGCTTCGCACGCATCCGCAAACTGCCGAATCACGTCCTTTCCGTATGGCGTGTGCATGACCGATCGGTCGCTCACGGCGGTATCGAACATGGCAAAGCCGTCATGGTGCTTGGCGGTGACGCAGACATACCGCATCCCCCACGCCTTTGCCCGACGGACAAGCGCCCGCGCATCGAACGAGGTCGGACGGAAGCGCTCCGCCAGACGCAGATACTCCCGAAGCGGAATGCGCGCGTTTTTCATAATCCACTCCGAGCCGCACGGGATGTCCTCCCCCTGCCATTCGCCGCCCGGGATTGCGTACAGTCCCCAGTGCACGAACAGCCCGTATTTTGCGTCCCGAAATCGGGTTGTGCTGTCCTTCATCGGTATCTCCTTCCAAATTGCATCCTTTTTTGTCATTATATCACCCGCGCCGCCGTTTTGCAATGCAAAAAGCAGGCATTTTCGGTGCCTCGGACTTTCATTTTTCGTCACTTCACCCGCCCCTGTCTGCATTTTGAGCAAAAAAGAAATGCAGGATCTCCTCCTGCCATCGGTGTTTCGCCTCTTTTGACTGAAAATTGAAGGATTCCGCCCGAAAATCGATGTGTTTTTGCATTGCGGACGGCGCTTCTTTGTTGTACAATATCAATAAAGAATTGAAAGCAAGGAGCAAATCGTATGTTCAACTTCAGGAAAAGGGTCCTGCTTCCGTTCCTCGCCGCGGGAATGCTGGTCTTTCTCGGTGCCTGCGGGAGCGGGTCCGCGAATACATCGGGCGGATCGGGAACGGAAACATCGCACACATCGGAAGAAGGAGAAGCAGAGAAAATGCTGACACTGGTCAAAGACGGCACCGCATATGTTACGGTGGTTGCCGAGGACAGCACGGGCGGGGCAATTGCCGACGCCATTGAAACCGTTACGGGGGTTCGCCCGCCGATCGCCGCACCGAAGGCGGCACCTGCCGACGGTATCCGACTCTTTGTACGCAACGCAAGCGGGACGGACGCGGCGGGACTGCCCGATGGCGGTGCCTACTTCGGCTACCGCTTCACCCTCGCCAACGGGGACTGCTACCTCACCGCCTACAACGACCGTATCCTGGACGAGGCGGTGACGGCACTGACGGAGCGACTTTCTTCCTATTATCAAAACGGCGCTCTGACCGTTTCCTCCTCCGACAGCTTTGCGGTTCCGGTTGCGGAATGCCGACGGGACGCAGGAACGGTTCCCGTGCTTGTCGGAAGTCGGTGCGAGGGGCTGTATGACTGCTCCGACCGACTGTATCAGGTCATCTGTCGGAACGTCACCGCAGACGGGTTTTCCGCCTGGTGTGACGGGCTCGCCGCTGCGGGCTACACCGAGGTGAGCCGAACCAACCGCGCGGACAACGACTTCCGCACCTATACGGCATCGGACGGTGCGGTGCTGTACGCCTCCCGCATCGGGCATTCCTCCGAGGCAAGGCTCTTCACCTCCCGCACCTACACCCTGCCGCCGACCGACGGAGAAAGCCAAGCGATCTGCACGCCGCTGGTCAAACAGCTGGATGCGTCCGGCACCAATCAGAACGAGGGAATGGGCTACATCTTCCGTCTCTCGGACGGTCGGTTTATCATCGTTGACGGCGGCTACAAGAGCAATGCGGCGGCAAAGGAAATTTACGATTTTCTGAAAGCCAACGCGCCCGACCCCGCGCACATCCGCATTGCCACGTGGTTCATCTCGCACTATCACGGTGACCACATCGGCGCACTGATTCGGTTTGCGGAGAATTACGCGGACGACAGCAGCATTACGGTGGAGTCCTTTATGGCAAATCAGTGCCTGACGAACAGCATGATCGGCTATTGCAACACCGAAAACGGTGCGATTCTGACGCACACAACCACGCTCCGCACCTATTACCCGAACGCCGTTTTCTACAAGCCGCTTGCAGGTCAGCAGTACGTTTTTGCGGACGCAAAAATCGATATTCTTTACACCATCTGCGACTTTATGCCCGAAACCATCCCGAATGAGCCGGACACCACACCCACCGCGCAGAAAAAGGGCGACTACAACACCGAAACAATGGTTGCCATTTTCACGGTGGAGGAGACCACGTTCTTCTTCATGGGTGACACGGTGAAAACCGCCTGCGATGAGATGTGCGCCCGATACGGGGAGACGCTGAAATGCGACTACGTGCAGATTTCGCACCACGGCATCGGCAAAACCAACCCGAATATTTACGAGCCGCGGCGGGAGAACTCCACCGAGGAGATTTATCGGCTGATTGCTCCCGACTATGCGTTCCTCCCCTGCTCCTCCGCCAAGCGCGATGAGCGGATGGCGTTCACCGTCAACCGCTATCTCAAGTCCTTCCTCACCAAATATTGGTGTGCAGGAGACGAGGGCGGTGACGTGACGCTGGAAATTCCGATGGCGGGGAAACGGTAAGGCGCGCCGTTTGACGGTCTGCCCTATTTCCGAACCTGTGACGGTGTTTTGCCTGTCTGACCCTTGAAAAAGACGTAAAAGTAGTATTCGGTGGTAAATCCGCACAGCTCGGCGATGCGCGCAATGGGAAGCGCGGTGTTTTTCAGATAGTCAATCGCCCGCGCCGTGCGGCAGTCAACGATAATCCGATGCGGGGAAAGCCCCAGATAGCGGTGAAAGTTGCGGTCCAGCGTGCTTTGACTGCAATGGTAGCGGACGCAGAGGTCCTTCGTCGACCGAATGGACGCAATGTTCGCGTAAATATAGCTGAGGATGTTGCTGATGAAAAAGTCCGACTCCCCTGCGTGAATGCGGCTCTCGGCGGGGACCATTTCAAACAGCATGGTCAGAAACAGGAAAAACCATGCGCGGTTCTCGCGCTCGCTGTTCTCCGGTGCACAGATACGGGAGAAGATGGGAAACAGCCGCCGATTCTGCTCCTCGGTCAGAGGGAAAACACAGTTGGAAAGGCACGCACGCCAGTCCGATGGCAGCTCGTCCCCCACCCGCTCCACCGTTGCACTGCGGAAATGCAGGACCCAGCTCTCAAAGGGAACACCCTTCTGCTGCGGGGTCATGTTGTGAATGGCGAACGGAGACAGGAGCACCACCGTGGGCGTGGTGCTGTGGATGAGTTGATTGTTGATGAGATATGCCTGCTCCTGCGTGCTGTTGTTGTAGTAGATTTCGCAGTGCGGATGGTAGTCATGGTGGTCCGACTCCACAAACAGGTCGGTCACATTGTGCCGCACCTTCAGCGTCTCTTCCCCCGAAAGCCGATCAAACAGCAGATACTTCATGGCAATCTCCTTTGAAAATACACCTGATTTTGGATAAAAAGGCTGATTTGGATGGGAAAAACTTTGATTTTTCTTCTCCCGCCTTCTTATTATAACACGGAACCCCGCAAAAAGCAAGCCCCTGCAACACATTTTTCGGGAGGTGACAAAAAAACAAAACACTCGCGCCCCATAAATACATCTGTAAAGAAAGGAAACGCAAGCACATGAAAACATTCAGAAAATGCACCGCACTCCTGCTCTCCGCCGTCCTGCTTCTCTCGCTCCTCGCCGTCCTCTCCGTCCTCCCTGCCGTTGCCGCAGAGGATGATATCATCGAAATTGGTGGTACAAGTGAAGGACCCTATGCAAATATCACCAACTATATTGCGAAGTATCCGGACTACGAGGGCAAAACATTCCGGCTGGTGAAAAATATCACGGAAGGAAAGACAAACCTAACCAAAAGCTGTACCATCGATGGCAATGGATATACTGTTACCAGTGGTGAAGGAATCAATGTACACTACATGGTCGATGGTTCAGACAGTGCCACCGCCGATAATAACCTGAAGGTTGAATTCAAAAATATCCACTTTACAGCCGATGGTTCCAGAAGTGATCTTATCTCCGTGTTCGTCAAAGGTCACGCTGAAGTAACATTGACCAATTGCCATACAGATACAAGTATCAATCGCGTTGTCGCTATGCGGTATACAGGCGACTGTCACCTGACCGTCGAATCCGGTGTCTACTGGGCAAACAACGTGTTTCTCAAACATGATTTCACTGTAGAAAACAGTAACACCATTCAGAACACCGTTGACATCAAAGGCGGATTCTTCGGGCTGGCAGGAACCGCGAATATCACCGCAATCGATCCAAAGACCTGTCTGTTCAACGCGACCGGATCACTGGCGCTCAACATAACCGGCGGCGTGTTCTACTCCCCTGTCAAGGCTCCGTTGGTCTATCAAAAGTATGTCGGAAAAACCGCTCCCGCACCAACCATCAATGTTACAGGCGGAACCTTCTATCTTCCGGAGGAACAAACCCTACTCTTCGGAAGAGAAAAACAAGCGGCTTCCTACCCTGCCCCCACCGTAACCATCGAAAATGCTGCTTTCCTGCGGACACTGAAGCAGACGGAAGAAATTCCGACCGCTATTGACGCTTCGGCAAGCGAGAATTTCACCCCCGAAAATCTCTCCTTTACCACAGAAACCAACGCGCGCCTGACGCTGAACGGGCAAACCTTTGCCGGTCTGGTGGACAAAAATCTGGATGTGGCTGCATCCATGATTGATCTGACCGCCGACTGCACCGCAACCGCCGCTTTTGAAGAAACACCTGTGTTCAAGAACGGCTACAGGGCGGACGGACTGACAGGAAACGCCGTGGTGAAGAACTTCGGCGAGGAGGTATACGTCCAGTACCACACGAATTCCGACGGGACCTACGATGCACGGATTATTCTCGCCTTTACCGACGAAAACTGCACCGCGGCGGAATGGACCATTACCAATCCCGAAAACGGCAAATCCGAAACGGTTCCCGTAACGGTCTGCTATCGGGCATTCAGGGCGGCGGATAACACGGTCACGGCTGAGGAATGCGGCGGCACCCGTGTTCTGATTGTTTCGGTAGACGGGCTGACCGAGGCGCAGGACGGCAAACAGCTGACCGTTTGCGCCACGCTGACCACCGATGAGGTTTCGCACACCTCCCGCAGCTTTACGTTCACCATTGAAAAGCCCGCTGCATAATCCATAAAATCGAGGTTTGAAATGAAAACAACAGTTATCCGTACCCTTTTGCTTCTGCTGACGCTTTCGTTCCTGCTGACCGCGCTCGCCGCCTGCAAAAAGGATTCGCAGACACCCGATGATTCCGTTGACACCGACGAGGAAGCCTCCAAATATCCGCGCTTCAACAACGAGGTCCTGAAAATCCTTGCATGGAATGACAGCAGCGTCCGTGAGTTCATTCTGGATGACGAGGCGGAGCAATACAACGGTCAGATTGTGGAGTACGCCGTCTGGCAGCGTGCACAGGCAGTGCAGAAGGATTTGAACATCACGCTTGACTACATCGGCATAACCGGAAGCGCAGACTTCTCCTCCACCGCAGAAAAATATCTCTCCACCGTCCGTGCCTCGCACATGAGCGGCGGCATCTACGATGTCTACTGCGGCTACAGTCTCTTTGCCGCAACCCTGACCACCGATGGCATATATACCGACCTCGCAGAGCAGAAAAACATTGACTTCGGTGCCGACTGCTGGCCCGAAAGCCTGGTGGAGGAGACAACCATCAACGATAAGATTTATTTCTGCTCCGGCGATATCTCCACCAACCTGATGTTTATGTCCAGCCTGATCTACTACAACAAGACGCTCTACGCCACGCACGACATTGACACGAAAATTCAGACCGAATACGGCTACAACAACATTTACAAGATGGTGCAGGACGGCAAATGGACGGTGGACGTGCTCAAGGAGCTTTCCACGGACATTTACGTAGATATGCCGGGCGATGGCTACGGCATCTGGACCTCGGACGACGTCTACGGCTTCGGCTCCTATTCCTCCATGCTTCGCAATTTCTACTGGGGCTCCGGAATGCGGGCGCTGACCATGGATGAAAACGGCTTGGTTCTGACCGATGACTTCAAAAATGTCCACAAGGTCAGTGCCGTGCTGAAATCGGTTGGCGAATTCCTGACCAATTCGGGCGATGCGTACCTTTTGGACGGAGTCGAATCCTCCCGCAAAGCCTTTGCGGAGGGCAGACTGCTGTTCAACCTTGCTCCCGCCTCCCACGCCTATAAGGTGTTCAGCGGTGTGGATGGGCTGACCTACGGTGTCCTGCCGGTACCGAAATACGATGAAACGCAGGCTCGGTACTGCTCGGTCAGCTCCAACCCCTACTCCATGTACGGCATTGAGGGCAACAGCGGAAAAATCGAAATCTCCGCCGCCTATCTGCAATGCCTCGCCGACTACTCCCTACAGCTGACGCGTCCCGCCATCTTTGAGAAAACCATGAAGCTGTTCTACGCTGACCGCGGGGATGACAGCCTGATGTGGGACATCATTGCCGACACGCAGACCTTTGACCGCGGCATCATCTTCGGACGTGAAATCGGCGCTCACGAAGTCGAATTCCCGCTCTGCACCCTCTTTTCCGATTCTCTCGCAGCCAACAACAGCGCATGGTCGACCGCGCTTGCGGGAAACCTCACGCGCATCAACAGCTACATCGATTCCCTGAATAAAGAACTGAATGAACTCTCCCGAAAGGATGGCTGAATCATGAAAACACACTATCAACCCCCGCAGGCATCCCTGCTGTTTGCCGATGCCTCCGATATTTTAACCATCTCCACCCACGACATTGCAAACATCAACGAGTATACCTTTGATTCCATCGACGGCTCAAAGCTGTTCTGACGGAAAGCACCCCGCAAAATTTATAATTTCCAATAAGATAAGAAAGGAACTACAACCATGAAAAAAGTCAGCCTGATTCTGATGCTTGCCCTGCTTCTGACGTTAGCGCTTCCGTTCCTCCCTGTCGGTGCCCTGGAATCCGACTATGCCGCCGATACCGTTGCGGTCATCGGTGAAAAGGAATACACCAGCCTCCAGGACGCGTTTGACGCGGTGGGCTCAGGCGAGACCATCCGTCTGGTAAAGGATGTGACGGATAGCAAGAAAACCTTTACCTACAGCGGCACCACCCTGGTCAAGGGCGAGGCAGTCCCGCGCGCAAAAGTAACGCTTGACGGAAACGGACACACCATTTCCTACAGCGGCGGTACCTCGGACACCAACTTTGCCCTGGTATTCGATTCCAATGCAATCATCGAAGTAAAGAATCTGACCGTTCTCAGCATTCGCTCGGCGGTCAAAATCACAGACGGTGCGCAGGTCTTCCTGAAAGACTGCAACCTCTGCGCAGCAAACACCAACTACAAATCCCCCGTGCATGACCTGGAGGCAAACAAAGACTTCAAGGGGCTGATTATCCGAATTGAAAACGATTTCCGCAGCTATGTGGAAATTGACGGCGGTAACTATTACGGTGCACAGTCCACCGGTGTGGACATCCGCTACGGCAGCATTGTCATCAAGAGCGGGAATTTTCGGGTCTGGAACACCGAGGTTCTGCTTCAGGTAGGTGACAGCACCTCCGAGGAAGGCGCCGACAAGGTGCGCGCATCCGGAACCATTCTGGGCGGCACCTTTGAGGCTTCCGACTACACCGCAAAGTTCGGAAAGCTGATTCGCGCCTACAAGAGCGCAACGGTCACAATCTGGGACGGCGAATTCATTCAGAGAAGCGAAGGCCCGAAATCGGGCTCGGCGGTCATCACCGGCGCAACCAGCTCCTCGTTCGGCTATGTGTACGTCCACGGCGGTAATTTCTATCAGCTCTCCTCCCAGCCGGCGGCAAAGCTGATCGGCAACAATGACCTGACCGGTAAGGGCACCATCCCCGCCGCAAAGGATAAGGTCTTTGTCTTTGTCACGGGCGGAACCTTTTACTCCCGCACCGTGGAGGGACGCAACAAGGATGACATGACCCGCGAGGACGGCATCCTCCGTTACGATGACAGTGTGGCAAAGATTGAAGCCTCCACTGCGGAATACAAGGGCATTTCGGTGGACAAATACACCGTTACCTATCAGTATAGCGAAGCGACCCCCTGCCCCGGTGCCGTGGCGAAAATCACCGAGTCGGACGGCAAGGTCTACTACGCCCCCACGCTGTGGGAGGCACTGAATCCCTTTGCACGGGACGGTGCCACCGTTACCCTGCTTGCGGATGTCACCACGGACCATACCCTGTATCTCGGGAACCGCTACTTCTCCCTGAAGCTGGACGGAAACGGCAAGACCGTGACCTCCACTGCCACGGATGCCGTCAACGTGCAGACCGGTAGCGTCACCGTTGAAAATCTCACCCTGACGAACACTAACGGAATGGCATTCCGCATGGGCTATCAGATTGCCGCAGAGGAGATTGTCAGCGGCGCCTCCTACATCGCGTCTCTCACGCTCAAAAACGTGACTGTGACCGCAAAGACGCTGATCGGAACCTCCGATAAAGAGCTGTTCTCCGGTGAGGCAACACTGAAGGACGTGAAGCTGAACGGCACCGACGAAGCAGACGGCATCCGCAAGCTGCCGATGAGCAATCCGCCCACCCCGTCGGATACGGGTACCACCGGCTCCGACACAAGCAATCAGGAGCCGCCTGTGACGCCCGAAGTGACAACCGGACGCAAGCCGAACGATGCCACGCCCGAAACCACCGCCAAGCCGAATGAAGAACCGAGCGGCGGATGTTCCTCCGTTCTTGGCGGCGGAGCAATCCTGCTGATCCTGACTGCGGCAGGCACGGCTGTGCTGATACACAAAAAGAAAGAGGACTGACACCACCCATGAAGCATCAGGCAGTTCAGTCAGACTGCGAAAGCGAAACCATGAATACGCATAACACATCGGAATATGATATTGCCGTTTTCGGCGGCGGTCCTGCGGGACTGTGTGCCGCCATTGCCTCTGCCCGAAGAGGGCACCGCGTCCTGCTGGTTGAGCAGAATGGCTACCTTGGCGGGAACGCCACCCTGGGACTTCCCTTCTTAGGCTATCTCGACCTTGACGGGCGCCGCATCGTCGGCGGCATTGCGCAGGAATTCATCAACCGTCTTGCCGCTCGCGGGGCAACACTGGGACACCGCGTCTGCCCTAAGCACAACTCCGTTACCAACTTCAAGCCGCAGGAGTTCAAGCTGCTTGCCATTGAAATGTGCCGCGAAGCCCATGTGGAGCTGTGGCTCCACACCGAGGCGGTCGGCGCCACAGTGAAGGGCAGGCAGATCACCTCGGTTGAGGTTGCGGGACGCGGTATCCGTCGGGTTGTCCGCGCAAAACGCTATCTCGACTGCACCGGAGACGGCAGTGTCGCAGTCCTGGCAGGCTGCGGATACGACCTTGGCGCGGACGGCACGCACGAGGTCCAGCCGCCGACCGTAATGTTCACACTGGAAAACGTGGACACGGCACAGCTCTACGATTACATCGAACAACACCCTGACGAGATGACCTATGCCGCCTCCATTGACCACCGTCCGGGCTATGACGCAGCCTATTTCCGCCGAAGCGCCAACCACGTATTTGTCGGTCTGCGCACCACCTTTACCCGCCTGCGCGAAGTCGGAAAATGTCCCGTGGAACGTGAAACGCTGATCTTCATCAACAGCCTCAATCCGGGCGAGGTCTTTGTCAACTCCACCCGCCTGATCGGAACCGACACGGATGACTTGGATTCCCTGTCCCGCGCCGAAACGGACGGTCAGCTCCAGTCCCGCGCCCTGACCGAGGCTCTGCGGGAGAACGTCCCGGGCTTTGCACACTGCTTTATCTCCGAAATCCAGCCCGCCATCGGCATTCGGGAGAGCCGCCGTCTGCACGGGGTACAGACACTGACCGATGACCGAATCCTCGTTGGCGAAATCCCGCCCGACACCATTGCACTGGGTGGCTACAAAATCGACATTCACTCCGGAACCGACCGCACCACGCTGTTCAAAACCGTTACCGCGCCGTTCGGAATCCCCTACGGAATTCTGGTCAGTCGGGACCTGGACAATCTGCTGTTTGCAGGGCGCTGTGTCAGCTGTGACCGCAGCACACTCGCCTCCATCCGCGTCATGCCGCAGTGTATGAACATGGGCGAGGCTGCCGGCGTGGGTGCAGTGCTCTCCCTGGAGCAGGACTGCACTCCCGCCGAGGTCTCCCCCGCCGCAATTCGTGAAATCCTTCTGCAAAACGGCGCAATTCTCGAAATGAATCAGGTTCGGGTACATCCCGAAGATAGGATGGACTGATATGCGCTACCGTTACGAAACCCACCT
>ERZ808252.698-NODE-698-length-29872-cov-5.048865_pt1 | contig 29872 bp, 29 predicted proteins | sample MGYA00521242_ERZ808252 | MGnify/ENA primary metagenome ERZ808252 (study PRJEB31516, sample SAMN03275581) | gut metagenome | biome: mammalia-associated habitat; material: feces | host: Papio cynocephalus | place: Kenya | collected 2012-08-07 ...
CAATCTTGACCATCACGTCGAATGTGGTCTATGGCAAGTACACGAGCAATATGCCCGATGGACGCAAGGCTGGCGCACCTCTCGCGCCAGGGGCAAACCCAAGTTATGGCGCGGAGAAGAATGGCTTGCTGGCCTCACTCAACTCGCTTGCCAAGCTCCCATACGAATATGCTCTTGATGGCATCTCCAACACGCAGACCATCAGTCCAAGTGCATTGGGTCACGATGACGCGCAGCGCGCCACGACGCTCGTGGGCGTGATGGACGGCTATTTCAACAAGGGTGCCCATCACCTGAATGTCAATGTCTTCGGCGTGGACAAGCTCAAGGATGCCATGGAGCATCCAGAAAAGCCAGAATATGCCAACTTCACAATTCGCGTGAGTGGCTATGCGGTGAAGTTCATCGACCTCACCAGGGAGCAGCAACTTGATGTCATAGCGCGTCAGGCCCATGAGCGTCTCTAAGCTTTATGTGCACTCGATAGAATCCTTCGGCTCGGTCGACGGGCCGGGGATTCGCTTTGTCATATTCTTGAAAGGATGCCTCATGCGGTGTCGCTACTGCCACAACCCTGACACATGGAGACTGGCTACTGGAAAAGATGAGCCAATGACTGTGGACGAACTTCTTGACAAGGCCGAGCGCTACCGTGCCTATTGGGGCGAGGAAGGCGGCATCACCGTGAGCGGAGGCGAGGCATTGTTGCAGATAGACGGCTTGATAGCTCTCTTTGAGGAAGCCCATCGGCGAGGCATAAGCACCTGTCTTGACACTGCGGCGCAGCCGTTCTCGCGGACGGAGCCTTTCTTCGGAAAGTTCGTGAGACTGATGAAGGCCACCGATACTGTGCTGCTCGACTTGAAACATCTCGATAGCCAAAGACACAAGTGGCTTACTGGTCACGACAACGAGAACATACTCGATTGCGCGCGCTGCCTGTCAGAACTTGGCGTGCCGGTGTGGATTCGCCACGTCCTCGTGCCGGGCATTACCGATGATGAAGGCCATCTGCGCCGTATGCGATCATTCATCGACACGCTCGACAACGTGAAGCGTGTGGAGGTGCTGCCTTACCACACGCTTGGCTTATACAAGTGGGAACAACTCGGACTGAAATATACCTTGGCCGACGTGCCGATACCATCGGCTGAACAAAAAAAACGTGCCGAGGCCATACTTTGCGGTATGCCTGGCACGCGTGTTGGCCAGTGAGCGAGGCTATTCCTCGCCTTTCAGCTCGTGAATCTGGTCGATGATTTGCTGGCGTGTCTTCTGCTGTTTGTTATATAATTTAAAGTCATAGATGAAACCGCAAGCCGCGCCAATCAATCCGCCTATGATGCCGCCTATTGCCTCAGAAGGCAGCGAGGAAAAATTGCCGTGGGTTAAGTGTTGCAGGAAGTCGACCATGAACCAGATGAACCACACCAGCAGAAGTGGCATGTTGATCCACATCTCGTAAAAGCTCAGCTTCTTGGCGCGTTGCAGGCGCAAGGCGGTGGCAATGAGGTTGTCGGAAGTGAAAGCGTCCTTTTTCAACTTGTTCACCTTGGTGTCGAAAATGACGGCATAGGTGCTTGCCATGAATAGGAATATCGTAGGGTACCACGATAGGTCGTAGGCCAATACGAACAGCGTGAAGCCAATGAAGATAAGTGGCAATAGCCACAATTGCAGCTTCAGGTAATTGTTGATGCTTGAGTAGCGGTGCTTCATCGATTCACGCAGCAGTCGCTCATTGACGATGCTCTCCTTGTTGAGCTTGTCTTGGAGAATGGCCATTTGCGAGCGCATCTCCTCCAGTTGGTTGTTGTCTTGTGTATTCATGATTTACTGTAGTTTTTTTAGTTGTTCCTTGATACGGTATAGGCGCACGCTCACGTTTTTGGCAGTGATGCCCACCACTTGCCCAATCTCCTCGTAGCTCATGTTCTCGAGCCATAGCAGCACGATGGCGCGGTCGAAAGGGGCGAGCCGCATGATGCGTCTTCGTAACATCTGCACCTGGCGGGTGTCGGAGTCGTCGTCCTCGAAGAGGTTGATGTCCATGCTCAGGGGAATGGTCTTCTTCTTACGCTTCTTGCGGTCGGCGGAGATGCAGGTGTTCAGGCTTAATCGGTAGACCCATGTGCGGAGGTCGCTGCGCCCCTCGAAAGAGGAAAAGCCTTTCCAGAGATTGATAAGCACCTCCTCGAAAAGGTCGGCAACCTCATCCTCGTCGTTGGAGAACATATAGCACACGGTGTAGATGGTGCTTTTCTGTTCGTTGACGAGTCGGGCAAATTGCCGTTCGTCTTGATGTTTACTGTTTGTTTTCATCTATTCTAAGATTATTTACGCACATTAGACGCACCACCTTGCCAGAAAACTACAGGAACTGGCAAGAAAATGCGTTTGTTTTTCAAGACGCTTTCTCGCGAAGATAGTCTTTTATATCATGAAGCCAATAGACAGGCTGTGGAACTTTGGGCCGTATTCCGTGTCGAGGATGTCGCAGGGATTATACTTGATGTAGAAGTTTATCCACGGCGTGATGATGGTTCCCATAAGGTCCACGGTCATCGTGTTGGGGTGCAAGTCCTTGTATTTGATCTTGTGCTTCTCGCCATTGGCCTTGTAGCGCGTTTTGATGGTGGAGTGGGAGGTGCAGTTTATGACAGGTCCGAAGGAAAAGCCCCAGTCCTTTTGTTGGTAACTGTACATGATGGGGAAGATGAGACTGAACGTCTTGATGCGTGAGAACTTAGGCTCAACGTTCTCGCCAAGTGGCTCGACCGTGATGTTTCCGTTGTCGGCTTTCACAAATTGGTTTCTTGATGTCATCCTATAGTTTTGCCACTCCATGCCAAAGCCTACCGAGAACCGGTGGCCGTCGCGCCAAGGGTGTACGCCCCAGTCGATGTATGTGCCTATGTTGAAGCCCTGCCATAGGTCTGTCTTCACCACGTCGTTGCCCGTCGCGCCATTGAACCCGAAGAAGACGTGCAGGTTGCAATCGTAGCGAGGTTGGCGATTTTTAGCCTTGCTAAACTTGTTGCCGATGCTGAAGTTGAAAAGGTCGCCCACTGATGAGCTCTCATAGTTGCCATCAGTGTTGCGAAGTGTTGTCTCGTAGTGATAGCTTGGCTCGTCTTCGGTGCCATTCACTTCCACGTGGAGCAGGGAGTCGGAGTTTACGATAATCACCTTGTGTGCTTTGTTCACGGTTATGGTGTCGTTTGGCTCTGAGGCGTAAGCAAAGGAGGCGGTCATCATTGCCGCCAAGAGAATGAGTTGTTTCATGCCTATCTTGTTTTTCTTATTTGTTTATCAGCTTGTTGAGTTCGTTGAGGCTTTTCACCGTCCCTTCCATGTAGATAACGGTGATGCCGTATTGGTCGTTGCCTTCCTTGTTGCAGACTAAGGTTATGAACCGGTTGCTCGCGCCTTGCGGCTTTAGCATGAAGGCTATGGCCGTGCGCTTTTCCGATCGCTTTTGTGCCGTAGAGCCGCTGCCAGAGGTTCTCATGTCTTGTTCCACCGCGTCTATGCACTTGAAACGCTCCTGCCTGTTTGCCACGAAGCGCGCGCTGCGATAGTAGTTGAGCCCATACTTGCTGAGGCCCTTCCCCTTGACCTTGGTCACGACCATGCGCTCCAGCGGTATTATTTTGCCAGTGAATATCTGGTTGACTTTCAAGCTTGCCGACTGTGCGCCGGCGGCTGTGGAAACCATTGTCAACAGTATGTAGATGAAGAGTTTGAGTTTCATGTCGTATATGTTGTTTATTGAAATTGTCCAAACGCGTCTTTCAGTTCCGCCCCTACATTTGGCGTGCCGCTACGCGCTTCGCCCAGCGTTCGCTCCACCTCGCGCATTACCGCCTCACGATTGTTCTGTCGTTGTCCGTAAGCCATCATCTCGTAATCATTGTCGTGGATTGTCGTCCACAATGTCGCCGTGATGCCGGCTATGGCCGCGACTGTGGCTGCTATCGCTACGCGTCGCCAGCGTTTCCGACGGTTGATGCTCATCACTTTTGCCTTTCGCGACGGCTCATGGCCTTTCAGTTGGCTCATGTCGAGAAACATTTGCCGCAATGGCGTGAGCTTGGGGCATACCTTGCCTGAGAGGAAGTAAGCGTATAGCTCTTGCTCCTCGCCGAGGGTTGTCTCGCCATTGAAAAACTTCTCGGTCAATTGTATAGCTTTATTATCGTTCATGTCTATTCTTGATTATAACGTTTCAGGTATATTTCCCTCACTGCCATTCGCGCCCTGCTTAGAGCCTTCCTGACGGTGGCCTCGTTCATTGCCAACGTGTGAGCGATGTCAGCCATGTCGCGTCCCTCTATATGTCGTAGCCGGAGCACCGTCTGCTGCACTATGGGCAGCTCTGTCACGATGTCCATCATGCGTTCCACTGCCTCGTGGCGACGTGTTGTCTCGGTTTCGTCGTCAGCGTTTCCCGCGAGTGCCACGTCTTCCACGTGTGGGTTGCGCCTGATGAAGTCGAGGCAGAGGTTGCGCACTACGACCCTTGCCAATGGCATCATTGGGCTGTGCAGGTCTCGGCACATTGCCCAAAGGCGCATGAGGCAGTCTTGCGCGATGTCCTCTGCAATGTCTTTGCGCCGGACATATCGCAAGGCTTCGCCCTGCAAGTAGGGGCGCAGGCTGGTCGCTTCGTTTTGGAATTCCTCTGACGTCATTTTTTATCTTGTTCAACTATTATACGCAAAGGTAGTCGGTTTGTGACATGTTGACAAGCATTTTTTTTGTTTTAGCCTAAAAAGCTCGAATAAAAATGGTAACTTTGCACATATTATTATATGAAGATTGTTTTTGCAGAATTCATGACCCGTTCATTCCATCATAGGACGACACTTGGTGCCGTGTGCGGCATAGTGCTTTTTCTCTTGCTTGCCGTCTACGCTTTTTGGATAAAGAATGTCATCTTGGGGCTTCTCATGGCATTCCTCCTTATTGTCCTTACAGAGAGGACCCTCCATAGCCAATATGTCATTTCCGACGGAAAGCTGATTATCGATAATGGCAAGCTGTCAAAGAGCAAGACCATTATGATAGGGCAGATTAATTCGTGTCGCCCAATGGCATCGGTTTTCGGTTTTGTGCGCTATTTGCTAATCACTTATGGTGCTGAAAATGCCATGGTGTCTGTTCAACCAATGAACGAGGTGGCGTTTATTGCCGCACTGAAAAAAGAAAAGGAGGCTTGCGATGCAGAATAAGCTGTGTTCATTGTTGCTATTGTTGTTTTTCTCTGTCGTGCCAGTCTTGGCACAGACGGATGTTGTAGATGATGAAGACAATGACACTACACTTGTCGCCGATTCGGCGTGGGCTGATTCGCTCATACATCGTAATGACACGCTCGCTTGGCCGAAAAACGTACAGGCGGAGATAGAGCAATTGCTCAGGAGCGAGATGTTCAAGACATCGCAAGTCGGAATCATGATCTACGACCTCGATGCCGATTCAGCCATATTCAAGCACAACGAGAGACAGTTGATGCGCCCAGCCTCGACGATGAAGACCATTACCGCCATCACCGCGCTTGACCGTCTTGGTGGCAGTTACCAGTTTAAGACAGAGCTGTGCTATACCGGCAAGGTGGATTCCACGTCGCTCAATGGCGACGTGTATTGTGTGGGAGGCTTTGATCCTCGCTTCAATCGTGACGACATGCAGGCTTTTGCCGAGGCGTTGCGCAAGATGGGCGTGGACACCATTCGTGGAAACCTTTATGCAGACTGCTCGATGAAGGATACCGACAGGCTCGGGGAAGGCTGGTGTTGGGACGATGACAACCCTGTGCTTTCGCCATTGGTGTTCCAGCGTAAGGACATTTTCATGGACAAGTTTCTCGAAGCCATACACAGGGCAGGCATAACGGTTCTGGGCAACGTGTCGGAGAAGCGCAAACCGCACGACGCCAATTGTATCGTGAGCCGTTTTCATACTATTGACCAGATACTCATGCGAATGCTCAAGCAGAGCGACAATTTGTATGCAGAGTCCATGTATTACCAGATAGCCGCGTCGACAGGCAATAGGCCAGCTACGGCGAAAGATGCCAAGGACATAGAGCGCCAGCTCATAACGCGCCTTGGTCTCAACGCCTCGCGTTATCGTCTCGCAGACGGCAGCGGATTATCGCTATACAATTATGTGTCGCCAGAGCTGGAAGTTAAGCTCTTGCGCTATGCATTTGAGAATCAGAATATTTACAACCATCTGTTGCCTGCGCTTCCTATTGCAGGCGTTGACGGCACGTTGAAGAAGCGCATGCGCTCACAGTTCACGCGTGGCAATGTGCATGCCAAGACAGGCACTCTTGAAGGCATAGTGAGTCTCTGTGGTTATTGCACGGCGGCCAATGGCCATCGCCTGTGCTTCTCGATCATCAACCAGGGCGTGATGCATGGCTCCAATGGAAGGGCTTTTCAAGACAAGGTTTGCTATATTCTTTGCAAGCCATAAACACGTTTTTGCGAAATCATAACCACATTCTTTTACGGCACAAAACTCGTTGCTCGCGAATAATGAGCGCGTGACATGGCATCGTGCGTGTGGCGGTCATAGGTATAGGCGGATGGTCTTTATCCAGTCTTTCAATACACCGCCATATTGGTCTTGTGAATCGGCCACGAGAATCAGGACGCGTGAACCGTCTTCCAATTCTGGGCCAAGGCACATGCCTTCATAGTTGGCCATGTTCCTTCTTGTGAGTGTAAGCGACGTGCGCCATTGCGTGAGTAGTTGTTTGTCGCCTTTGCCCGGGACGAGATGAAACAGCTTGCAGTTGACAAACGAGCCTATTTTCTTGTGTGGCACGTAAAACTCCCTTTCGAGCAACAGCAGCGACCCGTCGTCGAGGGCGCAAATCGTGCCTATGCCGTGGGCATAGAATTGGGCCTTAGCCTTGTCCGCGAGGGGCTTGTCGAGCGTGTAGGCGTAATGGTCTTGCGGCTTGAGGGTAGCTGTATAGTTTTGTATGCGTATTTCACCACTCTCGTTGCAAGTCCATAGCAGTCGAGTGGAGTCGTTGTAGCTCAAAGCCTCAAGGCCGAGATTCCCGGGGAGTTTTTGAAAGAATGGGGTAGGGGGAATCTCCCTGCCTGTGAGCTTGCCGTCCATGGAGTATTCCTTAATGTAATTATCGTTTTCCCCACTTATGAATAACATTTTTGAGCTCGGGTTGAAGGCAATGCCCTCGCTGTCGCGGTTAGGGCGATGGGCTGAGCGGAATCCCTCGTTTCGAGCCGCTTTCACCTCACCGCTGAAAGGGTCTATGTCAAGTGTCCAAACGAAGAAGCCGTCCTCTGCCGACTTGTCGCTGACCACGGCATATTTGTTGCCGCCCATCCACGCGATGCCACTGTAATTGCCTGGCGGAATGCTTGAAAAATGGTGTTGTGGTAGCAGTTGCGCTATGATGGAAAAGAGAAGAGATAGTGCCCACATGAAGAGTGACTGATATGGGAATGGCAGTAGTGCCGTAGAAGTAGATAAATATGCCCTCTCTTGTCAACAAAAGGCAGGAGAGGGCGTCTTTATGTTTAAAAGCGTATTATTAGCAAATCCTGCGCGAGCCGTCACCGATAACCACATCGATGACTTGTGGCTCATGGCCATACTTCTCGTTGAACTTTGCCTTGGCGTTCTCTATGAACTTGTCGTATAGGTCGTCTTTCACGAGGTTGATGGTGCAACCTCCGAAACCGCCGCCCATGATGCGGCTGCCTGTGACACCGTTCTCCTTGGCAAGGTCGTTGAGATAGTCGAGTTCCTCACAACTCACCTCGTATTCCTTGCTCAGTCCGTAGTGAGTCTCATACATCTTCTGTCCCACGGTCTCGTAGTCGCCTTTCTGCAAAGCCTCGCTGACAGCCAGCACGCGGTCAACTTCGCCAAGCACGAAGTGGGCGCGCTTATAGTCCTCTGCACTGACCTCGTTCTTTACGGCCTCCAGGTCATCCCAGTTGGCATCACGCAACGTGTCGAAATGGCGGTCGGCAAACTTGGCGTTCAGGGCCTTTACCACGTTCTCGCACGAGTTGCGGCGGTCGTTGTATGGCGAGCCCTTCAGTTCGTGCTTCACCTTTGAGTTGAGCAGCACGAGCTTGTAGCCCTTTGGCTCCCATGGGAAGTACTCGAACTCGCGGCTGCGGCAGTCGAGACGCATGAGCTTGCCTTTCATTCCGAAGACAGAGGCAAACTGGTCCATGATGCCACAGTTCACGCCAATGTACTTGTGCTCAGTGGCTTGTCCGGCAAGTGCGAGATCCCACTTCGAAACCTTGTTGTCGCCGAAGAGGTCGTTTAAGGCAAAGGCGAAGCAGCTTTCCAAAGCCGCGCTCGACGACATTCCTGCCCCCAGTGGCACGTCGCCGGCAAAAGCGGCATTGAAAGGTTTCACGTCCACGCCACGCTCAATCATCTCGCGGCAGATACCGTAGATGTAGCGTGCCCATGTGGCTGAAGGCCCCTTGGGGTCGTCTAATGTGAAGTGGGCCATGTCTTTCAAGTCGATGGAGTAGACATTTACGCTCTTCTGTCCGTTAGGGCGAATTTCTGCCATGATGCCTTGCTCTACGGCTCCTGGGAACACGAATCCACCATTGTAGTCAGTATGCTCACCAATGAGGTTGATACGGCCTGGTGAGGCGTAGATGTTGCCTGTCTCCCCATCGAAATGCTTGAGAAAACGGCTTCTTACTAAATCTATCTGCATAGTTATGGTTAATTTAAAGTTATGGTTAAACGTCTTTTATGTCTTGGTTAAATCTGCTGAAACGCCTATTTGCTTACTCCAAACTTGTAAATGGTTGTCTGCTTGTACCTCTCTCCTGGATTTAGAACAACCGATGGGAAATATGGACGATTTGGAGAGTCTGGGAAGTGCTGGCACTCTAAGCAGAAAGCGGAACGTTTCGGGTAAGTGGCTCCGTGCGTGCCCTTGAAGCCGGATAGGAAGTTGCCCGTGTAGAGCTGTACGCCTGGCTCGGTGGTGTACACTTCGAGTGTGCGGCCACTGACAGGCTCGTATGCCTTGGCTGCCAATGAGAGCTCGCCTTCCTCTTTCTTGTTGAGTACGAAGTTGTGGTCAAAGCCTGTACCGTTCTTCACTTGCTCGTCATCGGCGTTGATGTCGCGTCCTATTGGCTTCGCGATCCTGAAATCGAAAGGAGTGCCTTCAACTTTTCTTATCTCGCCTGTGGGGATTGAAACGTTGTCTATCGGGAGATAGAAGTCGGCATTGATTCGCAGTTCTACGTTCTCAACCGAAGGCGTTGGGTTCGCGATGCCTGCCAAGGAGATGAAAGCGTGGTTTGTTAGATTGATGATGGTCTTCTTGTTTGTCGTGGCGAGATAGTCGATGTGCAGCTCGTTGTCATCTGTCCAGGTGTACACCACCGTTACCTTCAGCTCACCAGTGTAGCCTTCCTCGCCGTAAGGTGAGACATAGTTCAGCGCGAGAGCGTGGTCGTTCATCTGCTCGGGCGACCAAACTTTCACGTTAAACCCTTTCTTGCCGCCGTGCAAGGAGTTTGGTCCATTATTGACAGCCACTTGGTATTGCTTGCCGTGCAAGGAGAACTTGCCTTTGGCTATGCGGTTGCCAAAACGTCCGATGAGCCTTGACAGATATGGCTCGGGCGAGTTTATGACATCTTGAATATTGTCGTGTCCCATGATGACGTTGCCCATCTTGCCGTCTTTGTCTGGGACCATGAGGGCCACGATAGCCCCACCATAGTTGGTAATGGCAACTTCATTGCCCTTGCTGTTTTTCAAGACGAAGAGATCCGTCTTCTTGCCATCTACTGTAGTCTGAAAGTCTTCACGCCTCAGACCACATACATTTGGTGTTTCTTCAGAGTTTGCCATATGGATGTGTCTTTAGTTGTTGTTTCTTATAGTCTTTTGCAAAGTAAGTAAAAATAATTGAGAACGACAACTAAAACACGAAAATAATATGGTGTTTCTTATGTTAAATATTATTTATGGCGTGAGAAGGTCTGCTACGACATAGCTTGAGCCGCCGATGAAAACGAAGTCGTCGGGAGCGGCATCAGCAATGGCTTTATGGTACGCGTTGGCCACGGAACCGCAGTTGATGCCTTTCAAATGGTGTCGCTTGCCGAGCTCTGCCACTCTGTCAGCACCGAACGCCCTTTTCGACGTTGGCTGTGCCCAATAATACACGGCGTTCGTTGGCAGCAGGCTCATCACGGTGTCTATATCCTTGTCGTCTACCATGCCGAAGACTATTCTAAGGGTCTTGCAAGGCTGTCGCTTTATTTGCGGTGCGAGATATTGCCAACCGCCCACGTTGTGACCCGTGTCGCAGACGACGCGTGGTTTGTCGCACAGTGTCTCCCACCTGCCACGCAGTCTCGTCAACTTGCAGACATTGGCAAGTCCGCGTGTCATGTCCTTGTCGCTGATGGAGAATTTCTCTTTCAGAAAGCGCATGGCGGTGAGCACGGTGTTCATGTTTTTCTCTTGGTAGTCGCCTCCCAAGTCGCCATGGACTTCCCCAAGGACAGTCGTTTGATAGTCTCTGCCTCCGTCCAGACAAGGCTTTGACGACAGTATCACGGTATGGTCTTGGGCGAAGACTATTGGCGCGTGGCACTCGTCGGCTTTTCTTTGGAAGCATGGACGGGTTTCTGGCAAATCCTCGCCAATGACCACTGGCACGTGAGGCTTTATTATTCCTGCTTTCTCTCCGGCTATGAGCGCAAGGGTGTTGCCAAGAAACTGCGTGTGGTCAAAACTGATGTTCGTGATTACCGACAGCTCTGGCGTGATGATGTTTGTGCAATCGAGCCTGCCGCCAAGACCGACTTCGATTACCGCCACGTCGACATGTTGCTCCTTGAAATAGAGAAAGGCCAATGCCGTGGTAAGCTCAAAAAAAGAAGGGTGGAGCGGCTCGAAAAACTCGCGCTCCTGCTCCACGAAGTCGATGACTCGCCGCTCAGGAATCATCTCCCCGTTGACGCGGATGCGCTCACGGAAGTCGACAAGGTGAGGCGAGGTATACAGGCCAACCTTATAGCCAGCCTCTTGTAGTATGGCCGCAATGCTGTGCGAACATGATCCCTTGCCATTGGTGCCGGCTATGTGTATGGTCTTATAGGCACGGTGTGGGTGTTCGAAATGCTCATCCAGTGCCCTTGTCGTCTGAAGCCCAGGCTTGTAAGCCGAGGCTCCTACGTGCTCGAACACTGGAGTCGAGTTGAAAAGATACGAAACCGTTTCCTGGTAATTCATCTCACCCTTTCCTCTTTATATAAGATCTTCTCAGATGCCTCTGGTATATGATGCTTTCTAACAAGCGTTGAAGCGCTCTTTCAGGCGTTCAAAGATGTTTTTCTTTGTCGTGGTGTCGCCCTTGAAGTTCTCGCTGTCGCGCAGCTCCTCAATGGCTTTCCTCTCATCTTTGGTCAGTGTCTTCGGCACGAACACGCTTATGTTCACCACTATGTCGCCCTTGCCCGAACCGTACCCTTGCACGGCAGGCAAGCCTTTGCCGCGAAGACGCACGGTCTTGCCCGGCTGCGTGCCCGGCTCGATCTTCAAGGCCAGTTTCTTGCCCTCTATGGTCGGGACCTCAGCCTCGCCGCCGAGAGCCGCTGTCGGGAAGTCGAGCAGCAGGTTATATATGAGGTCTTGCTTGTCGCGGATGAAAGTGTCGCACTTCTCTTCCTCGATGATGACCTGTATGTCGCCAGGCACGCCATTGTGAGGGCCGGCATTGCCTTTGCCGTGTACGTTGAGCACCATGCCTTCCTCAACGCCGGCGGGAATGTTGATTTCCACCACTTTCTCGCCTTTCACCACGCCGGTGCCGCCGCAAGCCTTACACTTGTTTTTTATCACGGTGCCTTCGCCGTGGCACGTGGGGCATTCACTTTGCGTCTGCATCATGCCAAACATGGAGCGCACTGTGCGCGTCACCATGCCAGAGCCGTGACACGTGGGGCACGTCTCTGGCTTTGAGTCGCCTTCGGCGCCCGTGCCATTGCACTTGTCACAAGTCACGTCCTCGCGCACCTTGAACTTCTTTGTCACGCCGCTGGCGATGTCTTGGAGCGAGAGCTTCACCTTGAGTCGAAGGTCGGAGCCACGGTACACCCTTTGTGAGCCGCCTCCACCGAAGCCGCCAAAACCGCCGAATCCACCACTGTGGCCGCCGAATATGTCGCCAAACATGGAGAAGATGTCGTCCATGTTCATCCCTCCGCCTGAGAAGCCTCCGCCGAATCCGCCGCCGGGGGCGTTGAACCCGAACTGGTCGTACTGGCGACGCTTGTCTGGATCGTGGAGCACCTCGTAGGCCTCGGCAGCCTCCTTGAACTTCTCTTCCGCCTCCTTGTTGCCAGGGTTGCGGTCGGGGTGGTATTTGATGGCGAGCTTGCGGTAAGCCACCTTTATCTCGTCTTCCGATGCGTTGCGGTCTACACCAAGCACCTCATAATAGTCTCTTTTCTCAGCCATGATCGTATTACTGTCCTACTGCTACTTTGGCGTGGCGTATCACTTTGTCGTTGAGGGTGTAACCGGTCTGCACGCAGTCGATTACCTTGCCTTTCTTGTCGTCGCCCATACCTGGTACCATGGCGACAGCCTCGTGGAAGTCGGTGTCAAAGTCCTTGTCGTCGGTGTCAATCTTCTTCACGCCAAGGCTCTCCAAGGTCTTTACGAACTTGTTGAAAATCATCGTGACACCATCCTTGATTGCTTTCGGGTCCTCACTCTTGTCCTTGAGCGCGCGCTCAAAGTCGTCGAGCACGGGCAGCACTGCTTTCACGGTCTTCTCGCTGCCGTTGAGTATCAGCTCTGCTTTCTCCTTCAGCGTGCGCTTCTTGTAGTTGTCAAACTCTGCGAGCGTGCGTAGGTACTTGTCTTTCAACTCGGCAATTTCCTTGTTGGCTTCATCCAATGGGTCTTTGTCCTTATTCTCGTCAGCCTTGGTGCCAGTTTCTTCTGCTTGTTCCTTGGCCAGCTTCTCCTTCTTGTCCGAATCTTTTGTCTCTTTGGCTTCGGCCTCAGACTGCTTGGCCTGCGCTTTTATGTCTTTCTCTTTCTTTTCTTTTTCTGCCATAATGCTATAACCTTTTTGTTATTCAAAGCTAACAAAAACCGTGCCACGAGGTGGCTCATTCGTACATCTTGGCTTTTTGCTCCTTGATCGAATCGTCGTGCACGTATTCGTCATACGGCATGAGCTTGTCGATGCATCCCTTTGGCGTGAGCTCGATGATGCGGTCGGAAACGGTCTCTATGAGCTCGGTGTCGTGGGAAGAGAACAAGATGTTGCCCTTGAACGCCACGAGGTTGTTGTTGAGGGCCTGTATCGACTCCAGATCGAGGTGGTTGGTGGGTGTGTCGAAAATGAGGCAATTGGCGTTTTGCAGTTGCATGCGCGCTATCATGCACCTCATCTTCTCGCCTCCCGACAGCACGTTGACTTTCTTGTCCACGTCTTCCTGGCGGAAGAGCATGCGCCCCAAGTATGACTTCATCACCACCTCGTTGCCTGGGCCATATTGCGATAGCCAGTCGACGAGGTTCAAGTCCGACTGGAAAAACTTGGTGTTGTCCAGTGGCAGGTATGCCGTGGTGATGGTCACGCCCCACTTGTAAGTGCCGGCCGCAGCCTCCTTGTTGCCGTTGATTATCTCGAAGAGGGCGGTCATGGCCTTGGGGTTATGGCTGAGGAACACGACCTTTTGTCCTTTCTCTATGTTGAAGTTCACGTTGTCGAAGAGCACCGTCCCGTCCTCGTCGACGGCCTTCAGCCCTTCCACTTCCAGGATTTGGTTGCCCGGCTCGCGCTCCATCTGGAATATGATGCCAGGGTATTTGCGGCTCGAAGGCTTGATTTCCTCCACGTTGAGTTTCTCCAGCATCTTCTTGCGGCTGGTGGTCTGGCGGCTCTTCGCCACGTTGGCGGAGAAGCGGCGTATGAACTCCTCGAGCTGTTTCTTCTTCTCCTCGGCCTTTATCTTTTGGTTCTGCGCCTGTCGCAGGGCGAGCTGCGAGCTCTCGTACCAGAAACTGTAGTTGCCGGCGAACACGGTCACCTTGCCGAAGTCGATGTCTATGGTCTGCGTCGACACGGAGTCGAGGAAGTGGCGGTCGTGGCTCACCACGAGCACGGTCTGGTGCTCGTCTATCTCGCCAAGGTAATCCTCAAGCCATTCCACGGTGTCGAGGTCAAGGTCGTTGGTCGGCTCGTCGAGTAGCAAGTTGTCTGGCTTGCCGAAAAGAGCCTTCGCGAGCATCACGCGCACCTTCTCGTTGTTTGACAGTTGCGACATCTGCTTCTGGTGCAAGCTCTCGTTCACTCCCAGGTTCTGCAAGAGCTGGGCGGCGTTGCTTTCGGCCTCCCAGCCGTTCATCTCGGCGAACTTCTCCTCCAGTTCCGCCGCGCGGTTGCCGTCTTCCTCGGTCATCTCTGGTTTCGAGTAGAGCATGTCGCGCTCTTTCATGTTGCTCCATAGGGCGTCGTAGCCCATTAGCACGGTGTCCATCACCTTGTAGGAGTCGTACTTGAAGTGGTCCTGCTCAAGCACCGAGAGCCGTTCGCCCGGGCCCAGCTCTACGGTTCCCTTGTTGGGTTCCAAGTCGCCGCTGATGGCGCGGAGCAGTGTCGACTTGCCGGCGCCATTGGCCCCGATGACACCGTAGATGTTGCCACGAGTGAACTTGATGTTCACGTCTTTATAAAGCACACGTTTGCCAAACTGGATGGCAAGGTTGGTAAGTGTTATCATAATCGCGATTCGTGTTATTTTTGTATTCAAAGAGTGTGGGACATAACCGAAAAAAGACTGACCTCCATTTGAAGATCAGTCTTTTCTGGTGCGTCCTTAGGGATTCGAACCCTAGACCCACTGATTAAGAGTCAGTTGCTCTACCAGCTGAGCTAAGGACGCCAGCCCTTTTAATAAAGAAGAAGTGCGTCCTTAGGGATTCGAACCCTAGACCCACTGATTAAGAGTCAGTTGCTCTACCAGCTGAGCTAAGGACGCATTCTACAAAAACATTTCCAAGACCAAGACGACCTCTTTGCTGTTTTGCGGGTGCAAAGGTACGGCTTTTTGCGATATTGACAAAACTTTCGTGAACTTTTTTTCAAAATATTTTCTTGCTTGATAGGGGCTGTGCTACTAAATGGTTGATAATTAACGTTGTATACCTATTTGAGATTTTGCGTCTATTTTGTTGCCCCAAAAGCCATGTTCCAATCCTTTCCTTGCATACATTATTTATAATAGAGGACAAGAAATGAATGGAAAATGTCGTTTCGGCTTTACGCTTGAATCGCGTCGCGATTCAAGCGTAAAGCCGTCGCGATTCAAGCGTAAAGCCGTCGCGATTCAAGCGTAAAGCCATCGCGATTCAAGCGTAAAGCCGTCGCGATTCAAGCGTGAAGCCGACGCGATGTCTGTGGCGAGCCGTTGGCGGATTGCCGGAGAATCGTTTTTGTCTAAATTTTTCACAACAGGCAAATAGTCAGCTCTTCTTTTCCGCAACGCTTGACAACGGCATATCTGCAAGGTATGTCGCGCAACAGGTTGATGGCGTGAATGAAGAATTACCGCATAAATCCCGCATTAATGTTAAAAAATATTATTCATTTAAAAATAACTTTTGGAAATGAGGCATAACACGATATTTTTCTTTATTTTTGCGATTGGAACTTAAATTAAAAGATTGTGAATGCAAGACCTCTTAAAACTATGACAAAGTATAATATTACAGAAAAGAAAGAAAAAGATGCTGCTTACCGTGCCTTGGTAAATCCTAAACTCATGGATGAACTTGAACGTCGCATAAATGATATAATTATTGTCCAGAAGAAATTCAGGGATAAAGGCTATTCGGCAAAACAACTCGCGGAAGATCTCAACACCAATACGAGATACATTTCCGCGGTCGTGAACGTGCGGTTTCATATGAATTATACTTCTTATGTGAACAAGTTCCGCATTCAGGAGGCCATGTCAATGCTTGTGGACAAGCGTTATCAAGACCTTAACATGGAAGAAATTTCCGACTTGGTGGGTTTCTCAAACCGTCAGTCGTTTTACGCGGCTTTCTTTAAATTGAATGGCGTCACGCCACGCGACTATCGTAAGATGCGGCTCTCGGCCATGCCTGCCCATGACGCTAAGCCCAAAAAGAGAGGACGGAAAACCGGATCTAAAAACAAGCATAAGAATGAGTCGGAGGAGGGATGACAAAAAGATTTTTCTCATATTTTTTAGATAATAATGGATAACACCTTTAATTATTCTGATGAGCGGTTCGCTGACATTCAGATGTTGAGATACCGTGTAGACGGTTTCGACGGGCTCGACGCGAGGCGGAAAGCTTATGTGTATTACTTGGCGAAGGCCACGCTCTCGGGACGCGACATTACCACCGACCAATACGGAAAGTATAACCTCGTGATAAGGAAGACCCTGGAGACCCTGTCGTGCCACTGCGTCGACACGGATGTCGACGATTTCCGGCAGATGACGGTTTACCTAAAGCGAGTTTGGTTCTCAAACGGAATATATCATCATTATGGTTGCGAGAAGTTCGTTCCGGGCTTTTCGGAAGGATGGTTCCGCAAGGCCGTGGGCGCGTTGCCGTCAGGTTGTTTCCCCATCGCCGGATACGCCGACGCCGAGTCGCTGCTCAGAGTCATATGCCCAGTCATCTTCGATCCATGCGTGTTGCCCAAGCGAGTGAACCAGGCCGATGGCGAGGATCTCGTGCTCACGTCGGCATGCAATTTCTATGAGGGCGTGACACAGGCAGAGGCGGAGCGTTTCTATGCGTCGAAACACGACCCTGAGGCTGGCGATTGCCAGCCATCGTGGGGGTTGAACTCCAAGTTGACTCGCGTAGACGGGAAACTAACGGAAGACAAGTATGTCACAGGCGGACTCTATGGCGCGGCGCTGAAAAAAATAGTGTATTGGCTCGAAAAGGCCAGGGGTGTTGCCGAGAATGATTCGCAGGCGAGGCTTATCGAATTGCTCATCGACTATTACGCCACTGGCGACTTGCGCCGTTTCGATGAGTTCAGCATAGAATGGCTGAAAGAGCAGGATGGCAAGGTTGACTTCATCAACGGCTTCATAGAGGTCTATGGCGACCCACTTGGCTTGAAAGGCACGTGGGAAGGTATCGTGGAACTGAAAGACGAGAACGCCACGCGGCGCACCCGCGCCATAGCCGACAACGCCCAGTGGTTTGAAGACCATTCGCCCGTGGACCCGAGGTTCCGCAAGCCGAAGGTGAAAGGTGTGTCGGCACATGTGGTGCAGGCGGCGATGCTCGGCGGCGAGGAATACCCGTCGTCCGCGATAGGCATAAACCTCCCCAACGCCGACTGGATCCGGGCGCGCCATGGCTCGAAGAGCGTCACGATAGGCAACCTCACTGACGCTTACAGCAAGGCGGCGAGGAACAACGGCTTCGACGAGGAGTTTGTCATAGACGACGCTACGCGCGAGATGATAAGGAAGTACGGCGACCTGTGCGACGACCTCCACACCGACCTCCATGAGTGTCTTGGCCATGGCAGCGGACAACTTCTGCCAGGGGTGTCTCCAGATGCGTTGAAAGCCTACGGTAGCACCATAGAGGAGGCTCGTGCCGACTTGTTCGGACTCTATTACCTTGCCGACCCAAAGCTCTTGGAGCTCGGTTTGGTGCCCAACGGCGAGGCTTACAAGAGCCAATATTACCACTATCTGATGAACGGCTTGCTAACGCAGCTCGTGCGCATAAAGCCTGGCGACCAGATAGAGGAAGCCCACATGCGCAACAGGGCGATAATAGCCCGCTGGTGCCTTGAGCACGCCGAGGGGAGCATGGAACTCGCCACCGTGGACGGCAAGACCTACGTGAGGGTGAACGATTACGCGCGCCTGCGCCTGGTCTTTGGCTCGCTGCTTGCCGAGATACAGCGAATCAAGAGCGAAGGCGACTACGACGCGGCCAAGAAGATGGTGGAAGACTATGGAGTGAAGATAGACGCTGGCTTGCACAAGGAAATACTCGGCAGGTACGAGAAACTGAACATAGCTCCCTACAAGGGCTTTATAAACCCGAGGATGAACCCAGTGATGGATGCCGATGGCAATATCGTCGACGTGAAACTCGACTACACCGAAGGATACTCGCACCAGATGATGAGATACTCTCGCGAATATGGCCTGTTGTGAGGACGTGAACCATCAAAAAACACAACAACAATGACAAAAGACGAAATAGACAGCAAGATAAAAGAGTTGAAGCGCGGCTTCAGACTGGTGATGAACGGGCCGGCCTCGCAGTCGATGCGCGAGAAAGGCGTCGACTATCGCCTCAATTGGGGCGTGCCGTTCATCCAGCTAAAACAGATGGCGGCAGACCTGCCACACGACTACGACTTGGCCATAGCCTTGTGGAAAGAGGACATACGCGAGTGCAAGATTCTCGCCACGTTGCTCATGCCCCACGACAAGATGCCAGAAGAGGTGGCGGAGATATGGATGGAGCAGACCCGCTCGCAGGAAATGGCTGAGATGCAGGCGTTCAACCTATACCAATACGTGAGCTACGCGCCAAGGCTCGCCTATCGCTGGATGGCGCTCGACAACACGGTCAGGGAGATATGCGCCTACGACATATTGGGCCGCCTGTTCATGAAGGGTCAAGAACCAAACGAGCGCGGCATCAACGAGTTTATAGACCAGGCGGTTACGGCTTTGAAGTCGCCATCGGCGGGGCTGCGCCATGCCGCCATGAACGCCTTGACGCGTTTTGCCGACTTGGGACTCGTGTACGAGCGCCTGGCGAAGGCCGCGCTCAAGCGTGAAGGCTTTGATTTACTGTGAGGTAGGACATGAGCTATGTCAAAACTTTCTTAAAATAAACGTCTTCATATCCTTTTTAATATTATTTAGGTCGCTCTGTTGTGCTTCTCGAAAAGAAATTAGTACTTTTGCGTATCGAAAAAAACAAATACAGAATATACAAAAGTCAAATTTCTCAATTATGGCAGAATCAGTAGATATTCGTGAACTGAACATCCTTATAGAGCAGCAGAGCGGCTTTGTCAATGACTTGACGACGGGCATGGGCAGAGTGATTATCGGCCAGTCGCATTTGGTCGATTCCCTGCTCATTTCCTTGCTTAGCGATGGCCATATCCTCTTGGAGGGTGTGCCGGGCCTGGCGAAGACATTGGCCATAAAGACCCTGTCGCAACTCGTCAATGCCGATTTCTCACGCATACAGTTCACGCCGGACCTTCTTCCTGCCGACGTGGTGGGCACCATGGTCTATTCGCAGAAAGACGAGAGCTTCCATGTGAAGAAAGGCCCAGTGTTCGCCAACTTCGTGCTGGCCGACGAGATAAACCGCGCGCCGGCAAAGGTGCAGAGCGCGCTGCTTGAGGCCATGCAGGAGCATCAGGTCACCATAGGAGACCAGACGTTCGACCTGCCAAAGCCGTTCCTCGTGCTCGCCACGCAGAACCCGATAGAGCAAGAGGGAACTTACCAACTGCCAGAGGCGCAGGTAGACCGCTTCATGCTGAAAGTGGTGATCGGTTATCCTACGATTGAGGAGGAAAAGAGAATCATAAGGGAGAACGTGCAAAAGACCTTCCCTAAGGTGCAGCCCGTGTGCAGCGCCGACGACATTCTCAAGGCTCGTGAGGTCGTGGGCCAGGTGTATATCGACGAGAAAATTGAGCAGTATATCGCCGACATAGTGTTCGCCTCGCGTTATCCCGACCGTTATGGATTGCCGGAACTGAAAAACATGATCACTTTCGGTGGCTCGCCTCGTGCGAGCATCAACCTCGCCAAGGCCGCGCGTGCCTACGCCTTCATCAAGCATCGTGGCTACGTGGTGCCAGAGGACGTGAGGGCAATCGCCCACGACGTGATGCGCCATCGCGTAGGCTTGTCTTATGAGGCCGAGGCCGCCAACGTGACAAGTGAGGAAATAGTTAGTCAAATCATCAATAAGGTGGAGGTGCCTTAATGGATACTTCTGAGATTCTTGGCAAAGTAAGGAAGATAGAGATAAAGACCCGCGGGCTGAGCCAGAACATCTTCGCCGGGCAATACCACTCCGCTTTCAAGGGCAGGGGCATGGAGTTTGCCGAGGTGAGGGAATACCAGTTTGGCGATGACGTGCGCGACATCGACTGGAATGTCACGGCGAGGCTGCACCGCCCCTACGTGAAGGTCTTTGAGGAGGAGCGTGAGCTTACGGTCATGCTCCTCGTCGACGTGTCTGGCTCGCTCGATTTTGGCACGGCAGGCCAGACAAAGCGCGACATGGCCACGGAGATAGCAGCCACGCTGGCCTTCTCCGCCATACAGAACAACGACAAGATAGGCGTGATCTTCTTTTCCGACCGAATTGAGAAGTATATCCCACCAAAGAAGGGGCGGAAGCACATCCTTTACATCATAAGGGAGATGCTCGACTTCCATCCCGTGAGCCACAAGACCGACATAGCCGCCGCCACGGCATACCTCACACGCGTGATGAAACGGCGATGCACGTCGTTTGTCATCAGCGACTTCTATGATGGCAAGGACTTCCAGAAAGAGATGGAGATTGCCAACCGCAAGCACGACATGGTGGCCATACAGGTCTACGACCAACGGGCGAAGACATTGCCCGACATCGGGCTGCTGAAGGTTCGCGACGCTGAGACAGGCCATGAGATGTACATAGACACGTCGAGCAAGAAGCTACGCCGCGCGCATACCGCTTATTGGCTCAAGCGCGAGGAACGGCTTAAGACAACGTTCGCCAAGAGCAAGGTCGACTGGGTGTCGGTAGCCACCAACGAGGACTTCGCCAAGTCGCTCATGCTTCTTTTCAAGAAAAGAGCCTAACAAGACATTGCGATGAAAAGAAATGCTAAATATATATTGACACTTTTGCTGCTGTCACTGTCTGTGGCGTTGAAAGCACAGGTTACGGTGGAGCAGACCGTAGACTCCGTGGCCATGCTCATTGGCGAGCAGACGAAGTTGAGGCTGACGGTCACCTTCCCCAAAGGCTCTAAGCTGCAATGGCCAAGGCTCAAGGAACGGCAATATGTCGTGCCGGGCGTGGAAATAGTGGAGTCGCCAGCTCCAGACACGCTGAGCTCAGGAGGCGAGATGAAGGTCGAGAAGGCCTATACCATCACCTCGTTTGGCGAACGGTTGTATGCCATACCAGCGTTGACGGTGAAAGTGAACGGCAAGCCCTACAAGGGCGGAACTTCCGCACTGAAAGTGATAACGGTGGACGTGGACACGTTGCACCCCAACCAGTTCTTCCCGCCAAAGGATGCCCAGGACAATCCTTTTGAGTGGTCGGAGTGGAGCCCATATTTCTGGCTCTCCGTCTTGGTGTTGCTGATATTGTTGGGCGGTGCATATCTCTTCGTGCGCTTGAAAGAGAACAAGCCGATAATCACGAAAGTGCGCATAGTGCGCCATGTGCCGCCACATCAGCGCGCCTTGAGCAAGATAGAAACCATCAAGAGAGAGCACTTGCAGGTGAGCGACGACCAAAAGGCGTATTACACGCAGCTTACCGATACGTTGCGTCAATACATCAAGGAGCGCTTCGGATTCAATGCCCTCGAGATGACCACCGACCAGATTATTGGCCACTTGCAAGCCGCCGGCGACCGCAAGATGATAGACGAGCTAAGGCAACTGTTCCAGACGGCGGACCTCGTGAAGTTCGCGAAATACTCTACACAGCTCAACGAAAACGACATGAACCTCGTCAATGCAGTCAACTTCATCGACGAGACGAAGCAAGAAGGCCAGGCCGTGGAGGAGAAGATAGTGCCAAGGCTCTCCGACGACGACAAGAAAGTGAGGTCCAACCGCATCACCATCAAGACGCTGTTGTGGATTGGTGGGGTGGTGGCATCACTGCTTCTGGCTTACATTATATATAATGTATATATGTTGTTGGTGTAGGCATTGAGAGTAGCCATATATAATAATGTGAAAAATGGAATTCGCGAATAAAGAATATTTCTTGCTGCTGTTGCTGCTTATTCCTTACGTGTTGTGGTATTTCCTCGGTCGAAAGAAGAGTGAGCCCACGATGCGCATGAGCGACACCCGGGCGTATCTTAATGCCCCGAAGAGCTGGCGAGAGCATATCATGAACCTGCCAATGCTGCTGCGTTGCCTGACGTTCACGCTCATTGTCATCATTCTTGCCCGTCCGCAGACCCACAACTCTTGGGGAAGCAAGACCGTGGAAGGCATCGACATCATGCTTGCCATGGACGTGTCTACCTCGATGCTCGCCGAGGACTTGAAGCCTAACCGCATAGAGGCTGCGAAGGACGTGGCCGCCGAGTTCATATCAGGCCGGCCCGATGATAATATCGGGTTGACCATATTCGCCGGAGAGGCGTTTACCCAGTGCCCGATGACAACGGATCACGCCTCGTTGCTCAACTTGCTGCAAAACGTGAGAACCGACATCGCGGCAAGAGGACTGATACAAGATGGAACCGCCATAGGAATGGGGCTCGCCAACGCCATATCGCGACTGAAGAACTCAAAGGCCAAGAGCAAGGTCGTGATCTTGCTTACCGATGGCTCTAACAATATGGGCGACATATCGCCAATGACGTCGGCGCAGATAGCCAAGTCGCTTGGCATACGTGTCTACACCATAGCGGTAGGCACCAACAAGGTGGCGCCGTACCCGATGCCAGTGGGTGGGACTGTGCAGTATGTGAACATGCCTGTGGACATTGACACGAAGACGCTTGGCGACATCGCCTCCACTACCGACGGCAACTTCTACCGTGCCACGAACACGGCGCAACTGAAGAAAATATACAAGGACATAGACCAGTTGGAGAAGACAAAGATGGATGTCAAGAAGTTCTCCAAGCGCTATGAGGCTTACCAACCATTTGCCCTCGCCGCCGTGCTCCTGCTCCTTCTGGAGATTCTCCTTCGGAACACGGTATTGCGGCGACTGCCTTAGCAAGCGCGAGAAGAGATACAGGGTGGTCGTGTGTGCCTTCATTTGTTTGAGAATTAAATAGTGTAAGAACTTAACGATATGCTTCGATTTGAAGATCCTATATACCTGTTGCTGTTGTGGTTGATACCAGTGTTGGCATTGGTAAGGCTGGTCATGTGGCGACAACGCAAGGCTAAGTTGCGGAAGTTCGGTGACCCAGCCTTGGTGAGAGAATTGATGCCAGACGTGTCGAAGTTTCGCCCGTCGGTAAAGTTTTGGCTGCTCAACGCAGCCCTCGCCGTACTCATTGTCATGTTGGCACGGCCACAGATGGGCGCGAAAATCTCGCATGAGTCACGCAATGGCATTGAGGCGATAATCTGTATGGACATATCCAACTCCATGCTTGCCCAAGACGTGGCCCCCAGCCGTCTCGACAAGAGCAAGATGCTCGTGGAGAACCTTGTAGACCACTTCACCAACGACAAGGTCGGGCTGGTGGTGTTTGCCGGCGACGCATTCGTGCAACTGCCCATAACCAGCGATTATGTATCGGCAAAGATGTTCCTGCAGAACACTGATCCATCGCTTATCCAGACACAAGGCACCGACATCGGCAGGGCTATCACCGTGGCCATGCACAGTTTTACGAAACAAGACAAGGTAGGGCGCGCCATAATCGTCATCACCGATGGCGAAGATCATGAGGGCGGAGCTGAGGAGGCCGCAGCCGCGGCCAAGAAGCAGGGCATCAACGTGTTTATCCTTGGGGTGGGAAGCCCAAAGGGAACTCCCATACCCTTGGGAGACGGCAATTACATGAAGGACGCGAGTGGGCAGACCGTGATGTCGGCTCTCAATGAGCAGATGTGCAAGGAGGTGGCCAAGGCGGGAAGCGGGACCTATATCCATGTGGACAATACTGCGGACGCGCAGGAAGAACTCAACGACCAGATAACAAAGCTGCAGAAGGGCGACACGGATTCCGTGATATACAGTGAGTATAATGAGCAATTCCAGGCCTTTGCCATATTTGCCCTGTTCATCCTCATAGTGGAAGTGTGCATATTGGAGTCAAGAAACCCAAGGCTGAAAAACATCAAGCTCTTTAAGAAAAGAAAGTGATATGAGATTCTATAAATGTATCTTGTTGTTGGCAATGTGCGTGTTGGCAATAGTTGATGCCAACGCGCAAAGCGACAGGCAGTTTATCAGAAATGGTAATCGGCTGTACCGTCAGCAAAACTATGCCAAGGCGGAGATTGAATACAGGAAGGCATTGGGCAAGAACCCATCGAACCCACAAGCCTTGTACAACTTGGGCACGGCGTTGCTCATGCAGCAGAAAGACAGTGCGGCGGTGTCACAATTGCAGAATGCGGCAAAGTGTGAGACATCCAAGCTCAGAAAGGCAAAAGTGTGGCATAACATAGGCGTGGCTTGCCAGAAGCACAAGCTTTTCTCTGATGCGATCAAGGCTTATGAGGAAAGCTTGAGAAACAATCCCGCGGACAACGAGACAAGATATAATCTCGCCTTGTGCATGAGACAGCAAAAGAACCAGAAAAACCAAGACAAGCAACAAAACAAGGACAAGAACAAACAAAAGCAGAAACAGAACAAAAACGATAAAAACAACAAGGATAAGAACCAAGACCAGCAGCAAAAGCAGCAGAAGCAGCAGGAGAAGATGAGCAAGGACAATGCCGAGCAGCTCCTCAACTATGCCGAGCAAGAAGAGAAACAAACCCAGCAGAGGCTCAAGAAGCAAGAGGCGCAGCCTCAGAGAAGACGCTTGGAAAAGAACTGGTGATGGCGGTTCAGCTTGTATGGATTTCAAGGAGTTAATGATCAAATAATATATGACGCAACGTTTACTCTTATATATCTCGTTTATCTTAGGCTTTTTGGCTGGTGGCGTAAGCTATGCCAACGCCCAAATCTCTGTTTCGGCTCCTTCGAGGGTGTCGGCAGGCGAGAATTTCCGAATAGCTTATACCATAAATACGCAAGACGTGGAGAACTTCCGTGCTGGGAATATCCCCTCTGGGCTTGAGCTCATAGCGGGTCCATACACCTCACAGCAAAGTAGCTACCAGATGATAAACGGCCACACGTCGAGCTCATCGTCGATTACGTTCACCTTCACGGTCTTCGCGGCCAAGGATGGCGTGTATACCATTCCAGCGGCGCACGCGCGTGTCAGGGGGCACAACACGACCTCACGGCCAGTGCGAATCACCGTGAGCGGACGAGCCCGAAGCAACGGCGGCGCTCCGCAGATGCACCAAGATGGCGGGGGACAGCAACCACGTATCGCACAGGCAGGTTCGGCAATATCAGGCAAGGACTTGTTTATCAAAGTGACCGCCAACAAGAGGCGAGTCCATGAGCAAGAGCCGGTGCTCCTCACATACAAGGTCTATACTCTCGTGGACCTCACGCAGTTAGAAGGCAAAATGCCGGACTTGACGGGATTCCACAGTCAGGAGATTCCGTTGCCGCAGCAAAAGAGCTTCCATGTGGAGAGGGTTGACGGGCGCCCGTATCGTTGCGTCACTTGGAGCCAGTATCTGATGTACCCCCAGATGACAGGTTCACTTCAGATACCGTCCATTACCTTCAAGGGAATAGTGGTGCAGCAGAACCGCAATGTCGATCCTTTTGAGGCTTTCTTCAATGGAGGCTCAGGTTATGTTGAGGTGAAGCGCAACATTGTCGCTCCTGGATTGTCAGTCCAGGTCGACCCATTGCCAGCAAAGCCTTTGGGGTTCTCGGGAGGTGTCGGCAGGTTTAACATTACCGCGAGTCTTAGCAGCAAGGAGGTTAAGGCGGGCTCGCCCATTACCCTTAGAGTGGTCGTGGGTGGCACTGGAAACCTTAAACTCATAAAGCAGCCTGTGGTGGAGTTCCCGAAGGGATTCGACAAGTATGACCCTAAGGTGACAGACAAAACTAAACTTACCAATGCCGGGATAGGAGGAAACATGGTATACGATTTCCTTGTCGTACCTCGTAACCAAGGCAAGTACACCATTCCGGCAGTGTCGTTTATATATTACGATGTTGACGCCAATGCCTACAAGACGCTGCATACCCAATCGTTCGTCGTCAATGTCACTCCAGGCGACGGCAAGGGCACAACGGAAAGCTTCGATAAGATGGCCGACAATGACATCCGTTCCATAAAAGGCGGAGCGTCAACCAATGCCACTGGTGGCAAGATTTTCTTTGACAGTGTGGCATATTGGGTTTGCCTGTTGGTACCATTGCTGGCGTTCGTGATATTGCTCATAGTGTTCCGTCGTCGGGCTATAGAAAATGGCGACGTGGTGAAGATGCGCGGTAAGCGCGCCAACAAGATTGCGAGGAAACGCTTGAAGAGGGCAAGCAAGTTGATGTTTGAGCACAACACCGCAGAGTTTTATGATGAGATCCTGCGCACGCTGTGGGGCTATGTCAGTTTCAAGCTGAATATGCCAGTGGAAAGTCTCTCGCGTGACAATATAAGGGAAAAACTCGCTCAACGCGGGGTGGGCGAGGACATTATAGATAAGTTCATGTCTGCCCTTGAGGAGTGTGAGTATGAACGCTACGCTCCTGGCGATGAGGCCGGAAACATGGAGAAGACGTTCCAGTCGGCAATGACCGCCATTGTGGATATAGAAGATGTAATGAGGAAAAGAAAATGATAAAGCACCATTTCAATATATTTGTCATCACGCTCTTGGCGACGCTCCTTAGTCCGCTATCGGTTTTCGCGCTCACCAAGGGTATTGCGGACAGCTGCTATCGGCAGGGCAATTACCAGCAGGCCATATCCGATTACAAGGCATTGCTTCAACATGGAGTGTCGTCTGACTTGTACTATAATTTGGGTAATGCGTACTATCGTTCTGACAGTCTTGCCCAGGCCATTCTTTGTTATGAACGAGCTTACAGGCTCTCGCCGAGCGACGACGACGTGAGGTTCAACCTGCAATTTGCCCGCTCCAAGACGATAGACAAGATCGCTCCCGAGGCAGACAACTTTTTCGTGGCGTTATACCGCGACGTGGTTTCTTTCGCTAATGTCGACACGTGGGCTTCTTGGAGTATAGGTAGTGTCATCGTGGCACTGATTCTCATGCTTTGCTATCTTTTTGCATCGCCACTGTGGTTGCGTAAGGTAGGCTTCTTTGGCAGTGCCGCTTTCTTGGTGGTGTTCGCGTTCTCAACGCTTTTCGCTTGGCAGCAAAAATACTGGCTTCACAATAGCCATGGAGCTATAGTCATGTCACCGTCCATTAGTGTCAAGACGATACCAGAAGACAAGAGTCCCGACGCTTTCGTGATCCACGAAGGCACGCGAGTGGAAATCATAGACGATGGGCTGAAAGGCTGGAAGCAAGTTGAGCTTGGCGATGGCAGGGAAGGCTGGATTAAGTCTGGCATGATAGAAAAGATTTGATGATGCTTGAAAATATCTTGTCGGCAGACCTCTCACTGTTGCGTTTCTTTAATAGCGGCAACTCTGTATACTTCGACGCGTTGGTTCCGATGTTGACATCTGGGCTGACGTGGATACCTCTTTATCTTGCCTTGTTTTATCTTGTCGTGAAGAATCATGAGACCATGGCGCAGATAGGACTTGTCGTTGGTGCTGCCATGCTGTGCGTTGTTCTTGCTGGCGGTGTTGGCGATTTTATAGTTAAGCCCATGGTCGGGAGGTTGCGCCCATGCAACGACCCAATGGTCAAGACGCAATTGAACCTCATTGTTGGCACGTTGAGCGATAGTTATAGTTTCTTTTCTTCACATGCTGCCAACACGTTCTCATTGGCTATGTTTTTCAGTTTGCTTGTGCGTGACAGGCTTTTCGCGATCGTGATGTTTCTTTGGGCGTTGCTCAACTGCTGGACACGGCTTTACCTGGGCGTGCATTATCCTTCCGACATACTTTGCGGCATGCTTTATGGCTCTTTTGTAGGAACCTTGGTTTACTTGGCTTTCTACAAGTTGTTTTATAAGTTCAACATAAAATTTCAATACATATCATCACAATACACGGCATCGGGTTATGCCAAGGCCGACATTGACATGGTGGTGGCGACATTGGTGCTCACCATTGCGGTAGTGACGCTTTTGGCGTTTGGTGACATCTCGATATGAACCAATATAAGAACATGGATACAAAACACATAAGAATAGACGATTACGACTATTGTCTTCCGGATGAGCGAATAGCTAAGTTCCCATTGAAGGAACGCGACCACAGCAAGTTGTTGGTATACGACAAGGGCAAGCTTTCCGACGACATCTTCTACAATCTTCCGCAGTATCTTCCCAAAGGTGCGTTGATGGTTTTCAACAACACGAGGGTTATCCAGGCGCGCATGCATTTCCGCAAGGAGACAGGCGCGCTCATAGAGGTCTTTCTCATGGAGCCGGCCAGTCCAGCCGATTACGAGCAGATGTTCCAGTCTACATCCCATTGCAGCTGGCTTTGCATGATAGGCAACTTGAAGAAATGGAAAGATGGCGCGTTGAAGAGAGTCTTTGAGATTAAGGGTCGCAAGCTCACATTGTCGGTCACTATGGACAGAAGCAAGACAATAGAGAAGAGTGGCGGCACCAACTATTGGGTTGATTTCGAGTGGGATGCCGCGGAGGTCAATTTCGCGGAGATTCTCGATGCCGTTGGCGAGCTTCCTATCCCGCCCTATCTCAACCGCAAGACTGAGGAGAGCGACAAGACGACCTACCAAACGGTTTATTCCAAGATCAAGGGCAGCGTCGCGGCTCCTACGGCAGGCTTGCACTTCACCGACAAGGTGCTGAAAGACATCGACGCACAGGGCATAATTCGCGATGAGGTGACGTTACACGTCGGCGCGGGGACGTTCAAGCCCGTCAAGACGGAGGAGATAGAAGGCCACAAGATGCACTCAGAGTACATAGTGGTGCATCGCCACACTTTTGAGCGACTCTTGCGTCACGATGGCCGAGCGATAGCCGTTGGCACCACGAGTGTCCGCACACTTGAGAGCCTGTATTATGTCGGCGTGAAAATTCTGCGCAACCCCAACGCCACCGAGGAGGAGTTGAGTGTGGAACAATGGGAGCCATACGACCTGCCACACGATGACGATGGCCTCGTGATCGTTGACGGCAAGCCAGTGCATGTGTGTGATTCTATAAGGGCTATACTCGATTATCTCGACCGCGACGGTCTTGACGCGTTGCACACGTCCACGCGAATAATCATAGCCCCAGGATATGTCTACAAGATAGTGAAAATCCTTGTCACCAATTTCCATCAGCCTAAGAGTACGCTGCTCTTGCTCGTGAGCGCGTTTCTCAAGGGAAATTGGCGTGTGGTATACGACTATGCGTTGTCGCACGGTTTCCGCTTCTTGAGCTATGGCGATGCCAATCTGCTTATACCATAATAAAAAAGAACGTAGTATGAAAATAGGAGATAAAGTAAAGTTTCTTAGCGAGACTGGAGGCGGAAAGATAGCCGGTTTCCAAGGTAAGAACATCGTGTTGGTAGAGGATGAGGATGGGTTCCAGATTCCGACACCCGTCAATGAGGTAGTAGTGGTCGAAAGCGAGGATTACAGCACTGCCAATGTCATAAATCGCCGTGCAGAGGAGCAAGAACAGAAAGCAGCCGAGACTCCACTGCTGCGTGGCCATCGCTCAGTGAAGGCAATGATGCAGGAGGGGCAGGACGAGGAAGTTGACATGTCGGCTCCCGACATGGTTGACATTTCCAAGGACGTGTCTTTCCGTCCCAAGGCAGAGGAGCGCAAGGGCGGCAATCAGCTGTCTGCTTATATAGCCTTCGCGCCGACAA
>ERZ808252.699-NODE-699-length-29851-cov-5.818197_pt1 | contig 29851 bp, 43 predicted proteins | sample MGYA00521242_ERZ808252 | MGnify/ENA primary metagenome ERZ808252 (study PRJEB31516, sample SAMN03275581) | gut metagenome | biome: mammalia-associated habitat; material: feces | host: Papio cynocephalus | place: Kenya | collected 2012-08-07 ...
GATTAAAAATAATACTGCTTCCAGCAATAAAAATAATACTGCTTCCAGCAATAAAAATAAGAAAGTTGAAAATAAAGAGTTATATAGTAATTTTTTCACCTTAAAAAATTATTCTGCGCCTAATATTAGTCATAATTTGTATTTTAATAAAATTGATAAAATTCAAGCTAAAGATTATTGTATTACTAATCATGCTTATATTGATAATAAAGGTTTGTTACAACAAAAGAATTGGTGCGATATTAAATTAACTGATTATAATGCCGAAATTGATAAGAATAATGATAATCAAATAAATGTCGTTACAGACCGAAATTGTATAAAAGGATTTTGCTTGTATGTTAAAAATGGAACTTATGAACAATTTAGAGATTGGTTAAATGATTTGGTTTTGTTCTATAATGCTTATACCAGTGAAGATTGTGGGGAAATTAATAATTGGGGTAATTTTGAGATTGTAGAGGAATAATATTGGAGAATGAAGTCTAAATTGGAATTTGGAATAAAGATAATAGAGGTAGTTAGAGTTGAAAATAAAAATTCTGACTACCTCTTTTTTATGCGTTGGAGAGAGAATGTAGAAAATAAAAAGTAGGATGGAAGTAGGATAAAAAAGAATAGGATGGAAGACTTGGGTATTTTTTATTTTTAATTAATAAAGAATCAATAAAAATAATTGTAGAAAAAGAGATAGGACGAGAGGAGTATAGAGATAGGGATGGGGATTGAAATGCGAGAATGAAATTTTTTATAAGGTAAATTGTTTAGGAAATAAGCAGAGATTAGGGAGAGGTTTGAGAGAAGTTAGGGAGAGGTTTAAAAAATTTTTTTATAATTTTTGGATTTTCAAAAATTTATTTTTTTATTTTTTTATTTTTTTAAAAATATTTTTCTGGCTCTGTTAGATTGTGATGTATTTTTTATTAACATTTAGAAAATTCCAAAATATGTAATTTAACCTTTTATATACAAAAGTGTATAAAAAGCTAATTTACTTCATATATATGGTCGTTTTGAAGTTAAAAAATTCTTTCAAACATCGTTTAAGCTTCAAAATCACTTAAAAAACATATAAGAGTTCGATTTTCTCATAAAATTGGCTAAAAATCATTAAAAATTAGTCGATTTAAGAGAAAGCTGAACTCTTATTTTAATATAGTCCCTATAAATCCTGAATCCTTAAGAAAATATTATCAATCTTAAATTAGGATTGTATCTTAAGGATACAAACATGAAAAAAGCTATCTCATTTAAATAAATGAAATAGCTAAAAACCACCCTTAAAATAAAAGGATGGTCAAATAAGAAAGGAAGTATAATTATGACTACTCTAATTATCGCTATGTTCCCTGTTGCAATCATCTTTGGTATTTGTGGTATTATTGCTGGTATTGTTGAATACTTATATCATCACAATCACCTTGTTTGGGCTTTCTTTGAAGCCATTTACAGAACTCTTCGTAATTGGGAGTTCTAAACAAACAATTTATTAAGCATTGTTAAAGCCTACTATCTGTTCAGTTAAGAGTAAGATAGCAGGCTTTATAGAGTGCTTAGTAATTAGTGTTATTACCAGTAACAAGTAATAACTAAACACTAACCTATCAGAATGACCAACTGATAGAGAAAACATAGATGTTACTACAATAACATCTAAAGAAAGGAGTGGTACATGAATAATTCCATGTCCAATAAGATAAGAATTAGTCGTGCATTGAAGATTTACAATCAAAATGAGTTTAATTACTACATTAAACATTTTGATGTAGATTCTTTAATCGAGTTGTTCCAGCTTGACCCCAAAGCGTTAGGCTTGGATTAACTTAGATTAATCTCATCAAACTCTTAAGGTACTTACTGGTCATTTGTACCTCAAGAGTATAATATCATAAACTTGGCAATATGTCAAGTACTAATTAAAAGAAAGGAAGTAAAAATTATGACTGACTATGAACTGTGGAAGCTCAAGAAAGAACAAATTAGAAAGTATTGGGACGATATGCTTTCTGAGTATGAGAATCATCTGGGTTCTCCAAAAGATTCTGGAGGATGGAATTCCATTAGCTTCCGTTCGATTCTGCTAAAGAATCATGACCATTCTTTGGTTATGATGAGCCTTTATAGCAACAAAATTGATGTTACTATTATTGATTGGAGAGGGAATGAAGAGTTCAAAGAAGAAAGGGTTATTAAAGACCTTCCTTCTTACATTAATACGGTTCATCGTATTAATAAATCAAAAGAATATTTTGGAGTATTTCTGAAGTAATCTCTCAACTCGTTCTAATGGGATTAACGAGTATAAACAAATAGTCCCATTCCAAACAGAAAGCTCTATCTAATGTAGTAACGATACAAAAGATAGAGCTTATCTGTAAGCTATCCTACCTGTTATAGGATATGTTTTCTCATTACATCTTCAGGAGGTAAAATAATGAAGAAAGTAATCTTTGTTAGCTACGAGTTTAATATCGTAATAGTAGTTTATAAGCGTCATATCGGCTAAGATGTATCGTTTATGAACTAAATCAACCCGTAGATAGAGGATTAACAGGGTTCTCTATCTACACCTTAGAATAACACTAAATAAGTGCTTTGTCAAGTGTTTAAATTAAGCACCTGATAAAAAGTTTGTCTTTGACTTAATAAAGATAGTTAATTGCATACTAAAGCAATTCGGTTGTACTCTTTTCCGTTAGTAAGAGAGAATAAATGGAGGTGCTAATATGGCACAGAATTTGTATCACAATCTTAGTTCTTTTGAAGAGAATGGCATCGCAAAGCAAGATAAAAGCTATAAAATTAGCTTTGCTTACAAGAATTTTGAATATTCCTGTAAGCTTTGCTGTGAACAGAATCGGCGTAGAGGTAATTGTGAAACCTGTCCCATCAAGATTGCTCACGAGAAAGCAATTACTGAAATCAAAGCTGGTTTGCGTGAAAAGCCCATCAATCCTAATAAATACCATGACCCTCATGTAGAGCGTGATGAACAGAAAGTCAAAGGAAAGATTCATATTACCTTGACTATTCGTTTTGGTGAATAACTTCAATAGAAGTTGTTTATATAGTTCGTATCAACCTTCAATCAAACACATTAATAAACTGAAAGGAAGTATTTATTATGAAATCCAACAAGAACAACGTTTCCATCAAGAACACTGAATCCGTTTGTAATATGTTAGGGAATGTACATATCCCTACATTGGACACTGAGTGGTCTGAATATCCTATGCCTTATTGGGTAATTGCTCTTAAACAGCCTGAGAAAATTGAAAATCTCAAAGCTTGGTTTGAGGTAACTAATTGTTATCCTAATTCCAATAGCACTCCTGTATTTGATGCAACTGAGATGAAGGTTTATCCTTCTACCAGTTTAGATAGAAGCTCAAAAGACCCTCACTACCCTGCTGTGAAACATGGAGTTGAAAACAGTATTTGGAATAAAATTCCTTATTTCCCTCGTAATCATAGCAAAGACATTTATGGGCATAGCTTTATTCCTGTTTCTCAAGTTGATTTGGTAATTCTGAGAGAAGCTTTAGATTCTTATATTACTAAAAAAGAAGAATCTGAAAAGAAGCTAAAAACTCTTGAAGCTCTGTCCAAAACTTTAGAAACTCTTCAAAAAGAAATTGCTGAACTGAAGAATTCTTAAAATTCAACAATTCAGCAATCTGATAATTACAGAGAATAGAAGAACCATTTCTAATTCTCTGTTAATTATATTAGTCAATTATCGACCTATCCTCGATTTTTGACTTTTTACCAATTCCCCTTGTTTAAAGGAAGAAAGGCGTGATTAATGAAGAAAATAGTCTTTATTAATTACTTCTTTAATGTCGTTTGTTACGATATTATTGAGGTAAAGAATTTATACTAATTTAGTATAGGTTCTCAATCCATTTTAAATCACAGGCATATTGAGGAAGGATAGGAAATCTTCTTTATGTCTGTGATTCTATTTTAACAAACTATTTGACGTTTGTCAAGTAGTAAAAATTAAATTTATGGAGGTTTTAAAATGAAAATTTATCAGAGTGACAAAGTTCAGGAATTGAGTTATATCAATCTTCTGGAAGGATTGGTAGAAGATATCCAAAAGGATGATTCCATGCCTGTAAAAGACAAAATCAAGGCCAAGAAGCATCTCAATATTTTATTTGAGATTTTGGAAAAGTATTCTTACTAATTGAAAGGAGAAAAGGAAAATGAAAAAAAACATTAAAAATTCCATCGAAAACACTTTGAGAATGAGTGTTGATGTGACTGTTCGTTTTGAAGACAGTCACACAGAAGAAGTCATTAAGAGAGCAATGTCTATGGCTTCTAAGTTCAGTGAAAAAGAAGAATTTCCTAAGAAGCTTCTCAAGTCTCTCTATAAAGTTGTCAAGTCTAATGTGCTTGATGATGAAGAAAAGTATGAACTTGAACTGCTCATTGACAGACTCCATGTGGAGTTAGATATCCCTTGTGATTAAATTTACTAAATTATAAATCTAAACTTTATTTAAAATGCCAAGTTGACGATTTAAATAAGAAGATTTATAATTTAAGTACAGTCAAACAAAAGTTTTATGGTTTATCGCTTACCCATTTAAAAAGCGAACTCGATTATCAAAGATGATTGTGGATAATCAGTGTAAGACAATCAAGGTTGGTAAACCTACAAGCTTCCTATTTAAATTTATGGAGGTAAAAGTTATGTTGTTCGCTAATTATGATGCCAAGAAGGTTCAGAAGGTTCTGGAGTCTGTTGAGTCCAACGAGCGTAAAGCTTTCTATGAGGGTATGGGAGTCACCATTGATAACTGCACATCCTTGGAAAGTGCTCTAAAGCTGTCTGGTTTGGATTTTGAAGTTGAAAAGAAACCTCTGTATTTCGCTGACATGATGGAGAATGGGTATCCCAACTTCATCGAAATCAAAGACCAGTTCAGCACTGTGAGAAGTGACACTAAGCAGAGTTTGGGTGTTGTCGGTAAGGATTATAATATCCTTCAGAACAGAGAAGCGTTTGACTTCTTGGATGATATCTGCGCTCAGGGAGCTAAGTTTGAAACTGCTGGTTTCTTCAAGAAGAACGGAGCCGCAAGCTATATCTCTATGAGTACTGAACCTGTAAGTATTCTTGGAGATAGATTCGACCCTTATATGATGATTTCCAATGGTTTTGATGGAGGTTCTGCTGTTAAGGTAGTTCTTACCCCGATTAGAAGTGTATGCCGAAATAGTGCTATCCTTGCTATTAAGAAAGCATCTTTCAAGGTTTCTATCAAGCACTCCAATGTGATGATGGGACGGTTGGAAAATGCTAAAGAATTGCTTCTTGCAAATTCCAATTATCTCAACGCATTGAAGGAAGAAGCTGAAAAGTTGGCAGTTAAGCCTTTCAGTGAAGAAGCGTTTAATGCTTTGATTAACAAATTATTCCCCGTTAAGGCTGAAGATTCTGATTTGATTCAGATTCGTAACCTTGCTTTGGTTGAACAGCTTCTCAAAGCATACAAGCAGGATGACCTCCAGAACTTCAATGGGTCAGCGTGGAAGGTTGTCCAGGCCGTAAGTGACTTTGAATCTCACAGACCTCAGCTTCGTAAGACTAAGGAAGTCAGCAATGCAGGTACTCCTGGATTCCAGGTCGTTATGACAGGTATGCCTTTGCTGAATCAGGTTTATCAGATGGTCAAAGCCGCATAACTAATTCAACAGTTCTTCACTATTCTCTGTTATAAAAGAATAGTGTTTAAATAACGTAAATTCAATCAATAACAATAATTTAATAGAGGTAAGTAAAATGTCTAATAACAAAATCTTGAGCTTCTGTCTGGGTGAAGAAGATGGTACTACAATCTTCTGTGATTCTCGTGAAGAATTTCTTCAGTACATTAACGAAAAGATTGATGAAGCTGAAGCAAATAGTCAGGAACATTTCGATATGTCCATTGAGAAAACTGAGTGCTAACAAAAATACTTGATTTAAGAAAGGAAATAAAATTATGAAAAAATCTACTATTAAATGGATTCGTTCCACTGGCTATTCTACTTCTCAGCATCCTGTGTATTTTAGTAATGATGGCAAATATGCTTTGAGAAAAGATTTCTTCCCCACAAGTCATTGGGTGCTTCTAAAAGCTGTTTGCAATTACGATAAGGAAATCATTAATTATTTTCAGGATGTTAAGCATTTTGAAGTTGGAACAACTTTCGAGCAAACTAAGAAATGGTTTAAAGATAATATTTAATAAAGTAATCATGTTTATTTTAAGAAAGGAAGTATAAAAATGAAAAAGTATATGGTTATTGATGTTTATGAGCGTGATATTGGTAAACCTGAGTTCTTTGATTCTGAATTGAAAGCTCAAATCCATCTGTTTAAAAAGTTTTGTGAAGCTTGCAAAAACATCGACAACTCTAAATGGGAAATCGAAATTCATGACCAGTATGAACTCGAAGATACTATTGAAGCTCTGGCTAACGAAGAACTTCTCGATTATGAAAATGATTTTAATGATACCTCTGCATGGTGTGAAACAACCAATCATGATAATTGGGATGGTAAAATCATCGAGGTTGAATTCTAATTTCTAAACTGTAAACAATATTTAACCTGAGCTATCTGGGTATACGGGCAGAAAGGAAAATACATATGATTAACTTTGTCACTCCTATCAATCTCGCTATCTTGATGATTGCTATTATTCTTCTCACTGGCATTAGTTTGATTGTTGAGAATCGGTTTGTGTTCTTTATAGACACTTTGTTCGTTGTTCTTGTAAGCATTTTCGTTGTTTATAATTACAACTATCTTTTCGATTCTTATCAAAAGAGTCCTGCTTCTGATGAAGAATTTTATTATATTGGAGCAGAAATTGATTCTCAAAATATAGATACTAATATTACTACATTCATTGACGAAAATGAAAATTTCTGGGAGGTCACGACTAATCCTGACTGGAAAAAGGATTGTGTATATCTTTTGACTATGGATAGTAAAAATACAGAAGACATTACAGATGATGAAGTTGTAGTTGTTTGGGCTGAAGTTAATCCTTAAAGGTTAACTATATTAAAGGAGGATGAATAAAATGAATTATCGTTTCCGTTATAAAGGTGGAGTATTTTATTTCAGGAATACAATTTCTCCCATGGAAACTGTAGTCACTGAAGCTCCAACAAAAGAAAAAGCTATAAGTAATATCAAGTTTCAGTTGAAGAACAGGTTTAAACTTGAACCTTATGCAAAACTGGACATTGATAATTCCAAGGTAGAACAGTTAGCTGTTGTCGTTAAGCGGCACTAAAACAAAATAATAAATCGAAAGGAAGTATACATATGTCTTTCACTCTTGACCATAATGAATATCGTATTAAAAACCGTATTGGAACTTGGAGCATCATTGATTCTTATTTCGATAAGGATAATAAAAGATGGTTCCTCCTTATGGAATCTTGTCAGTATGGGGATGAAGCTGGATGTGTTGTTGTTTATTTCTATGCTGATAAAGCAGAAGGAGTAATTATGAAACATTATGTCCATAAAAAGATTGAAGGTCGATTGGTGTTCATGCCTGAATTCCAGTATGAACTCTGTGAAACTTGGGATGATATCAAAACAGCATTAGAGGATGAAGGAATCCTTTAATATATAGCATATTTATTTAATAGAAAGGAAGTTTAGTTATGATTAACGAGTATCTGAATTCTTTACATATTGGTGACATCTTCCATAATGATAATGGTGATAATTACACTGTTATTGCTATTAATCAGAAGAACGATGAAGTTTTTCTTGGTAAATATTACCCCACAAGCAATCAAACTCAGTATATTGTTGCATGGGGGATTAAAAAAGGAAGTTGGTGTCAAGGGCATTATTTTATGTCTAATTTTGATTCTGCTTGTCAATATTTCAATAGAAAGAAGGTGTAATCATGATTACAATTGAACAAAAGAAAGACCAATCCACCATCAAAATCACAAATGATAAAACCTATGAAGAAGTTCTGATTATGTTTCAGGACAAAGAAGATGCAGATGATATGATTTATCGTTTACTTCGTGGTACTATGAAAGGAGAAAATGAATAATGTACACTTATACTTCTAAAGCTTGTGATGTGAATCTTACCCGAATTAAGGAGTGTAAAGAAAGTTTGGGTCATATTCATGCACATGAAATGCCTTATACTGATTATCGGTTCATTATGGATTGTTTAGATATCTGTAAACAGGTATTTGAACAGGAAAAGGAACAACATCAGGCTAAAGGCTTCTAAAACCAAATAATCATTCAACTAATCAACAACAATAATTTGTCTGACCTATCGGACTTATACGGGGAGAAGGGATGTTAAATATGAATATCAACATGATGATGAGCAAACTAAATATAAAGAATAAAGGACAGTTCTTTAAAGTTTCTTGGATTTCTGATGTTCCTGTTAAAGCAGGTTTTAAAAGACAGGGGATTTCTGTAAATAAGCTCACGACGGCTACATCAAGATATGGTATTAAATATACCAATATAAAGTCTGTACAGATGAAAGTCGAAAAAGGAGAGATTAATCTTACCCATGAGCTTCCTTGGGGTAATTGGAAGTCTGGTTATGAAGGAATTCTGATTGACCATACTAATAAAGCAGGTGAGCAGAATACTTACCTTCGTCTTTATACTACTCCCAATAAAGCTGAAGTTAGTTATTTTATGAATGGTAAATCCATTTCTAAAACTGAACTAATTTCTTCTGGAGTGGTTCAGGATTCTTATTGGAAGAAAGATAATTCGAATGTTGATTGTTTTACTGTCAATGTTCGTAATATTATTGACATTATTTGATATTATTTAATATCATTTAATTCCAACTTTGTAAACAGAGAAAATAAGCAAGTGAGAGTAGCTTAAAATTAAATTATTTTATTATAGAAAGGAAGTTTATTTATGTTTACTCTATTTCATGGCACTACTTTGGAAGGTTATCGAGATATTATCCAAGGAGAATATGACGCTTCTAAAGGTTCTAATCCTTGGAATTGTTCTGACTTCAGTAAAATCTATTTCTATGACCCTGTAACCATTCTGAATTCTGAATATGATTCTGATTCTGAATATGAAAAAGAAGCCAATGAGATGGCACAAAGACTTGCTAATGAAGCGGGTCAAATTGCAAATGCTCTTTCTGAAAATCCTGACAATAGAACAGCTGTCCTTGAATTTATCTTCGCAGATGATAATATCTATTTTGAAGATATTGAAGAAGATTTGAGCTGTCCTAATATGCCTTGGGCTGTTCAGATGGATGCTGATAGATTTAATGAACTTATGAAAAAAGGAGATTATACAATAAAAGCTCATTTCTATAAATTTTTCCCTAAATTATCTCTTTGTTATCTCATTCCTCTGGGAGCGAATGAATATTTTAATAGTTCTACTCTTTCTCTCGAAGAAGAAGAACTTTTAAAATCTTTAAAAAATATGGAGTGTTATACTCTTTATGATGCCATTATTCATGATTTGGAGGAAGAAAAAAAATGAGATGATGGAACTTTGCTCTCTAAAAATCTTAAATAAAGAAAGCAATAAATAATAGGAGGTAAAAATTATGGCGACCATCAATAAACAGGAAAAAATGAATCTGAATTCTACTACTGAACTTAATGACATGGTAGACCTGGTAAACAATAATCTGGTTAAAGAAGCTGTTGATTTCTTTAATCACGCTACAAAATACAAAAGAGAGGAGGATACAAGATTTTTCTTCAAAATTCAGGATGTTGAATCTGTAATGAGAAATCTTTGGAAGCCTAATGATTTTGCTGTTCGGAGTGTTCGAAATGATAATGGAAGTTTCTTCTGTTATGAAGTCTACAATATTAAAGTGGATAATGCTTTCAAGAAACATCCAAATCGCTTAACCATTAATATTCTTAAAATTGCATGAATTTGCATAAACAAAAATAACCAGGGCTTAGTACACCACTACTAAGCCCTGATTATTATATTAGTCAACTATCAACCTATCTTGATTTTTGACTTCTTATCCTATTTTACAACAGAAAGGATGATACATGAAAAAAGTAATTTTTGTGAAATACTTCTTTGGTGTCATATGCTTCGATATCATTGAAGTAAAAAATCTGTACTAATTTAGTATAGATTGTAGTCAAGTCAGAGATATGAAATTAAATGATAGGATTTGTTTCATATCTCTGGCTTAAGTATATCAGCTCATTCAAAATTTGTCAAGTATCAATCTATAAAATTTATGGAGGTATTTAAAATGAAAAAGAATAATAACAAGCACATTATTTGGAGTAACATGAATTTGAATCTGGAGGACTGGAAAGAAGATTTGTTGGAAAATAGAAAGCTCAATGGACAGGATACAGAGGTTCCTACCTACGTTTTAGAGAATGATGTGTATGCACTCAATTATATGTATCTTGATGACGAAAGAAGTAATCTCAATATCACTCCTACCAGAGGACGCATTATTGCTATTGCTGATTTGGGACTTTGGAATGGCAGAAAGATGGGATATAAACTTCTTGGGCATGACATTGGTAATTGCTTGACGAATTTTAGCCATGCAGAAGAATTAGAGTTTTATTGTGATAGATATAATCTCCGTTCTAATCAATTTCACCATGACGGGGTGAATCACATTTTGTTCCGTGAACTTCGTCCTCAGATTTCTTCTGACCAGGCTGATAACTTCATCTGGAAAGTCTATAATGGTAAAGCTACTGATAGAGATATCCGTAGATATACTCGTAGTCTTCGTCCTTATATTAAGGTTGTCTATGGTTGGTAAATGAATAAAGCTGTCCTATCGGCTATACGGGGAAATACTTCAAAAGGACAAGCAAACAAATAACCAATTAAAGTAATTTAATGGAGGTATTATTTATGGGTCAGCGTTCTCAGATTTATGTGGTGTACAAGAATCATGCAGGTGACAATATTATCAATGCAACTTATTTTCAGTGGAATTATGGAGAAAGAATGATTTCCAGAGCCAGATATACTATGGAATGGATTAAAACTCAAGTGTCTGATTTTAGTAGTCTTTATTATACAGCACACAAGCTTCGTTATATTGAAAGTGTCAATTTCGATTATAAAGATGTTGTAATTGGAACTGACCTTGTTGAAGAATGGAAGGAATTTGGGAATAGTTTTAACACATCTTTGAAAAATTATATCTTCTATGCTGACAATAATGATGGTTGTTTATTCATTGATGCAAGAGATGAAAAAAATCTCAAATATGCTTTTACTACTGACGATATTTTTAGCAGTCCATCTATGGGGCCTGAAGCATATTTGAAATGGGATAGCACTCCTACAAAGATTAAAGAGTTAAAATTCAATAAAGCAAATATCCGCTGGATTACTCATAACGCTAAACTTATGAAGAAAAAGGAGTTAAAAGAACTGTTGGAATTACCCTTTGTTGTTAAGTAACTTCAAATAAATCAATAAACACTAATATCTGAAATTGAAAGGATGTATTAATCATGTTATTCACCAATCAGTCTATTACTTCTAAGAACACTTCTGTTAACTCTACTAAATTCCCCTATATCTATTCTCATATCAATTGGATTGAACTGAGAAAGGCTTTTCCCTGTAATATTACGCCTGTTATTTTAGATTATGGATGTGGTAGAAAAACTGACCATATCGAAAACTTTTTACGTCATATGAGGTTTAAATATAAGGGATATGACCCTTATTGGAAAACTGAAAAAGAAAACAAAGAAGCTTTGGCTATTTCTCCAGATATTATTATTTGCAGTAATGTTTTAAATGTTATTGCAGAAAAAGAACTGGTTAATCAGATTCATGATTGGATGAAAAATTCTGGAGCTTTGTATTTTATCAAAGTTTATTCTGGAAATAAATCTTGTATTGGAGAGGTGAGCAAAAAAGATTGTTTCCAGAGAAATGAACTTACTGAGAATTATATCAGATATTGTTCTGAAGGTATTCGGAAAGATATTATTACTCAGTTCGCTAATTTTAGATATATCCAGTAAGTTCTAATTTCTACAGTTTTATTTAAAAATTCAAAACAATTTAACGGAGGTAATTTTATGTCTACTAAAAATGAAAATCTAACCCATGTTTGCGATACCCTTTATAACTATCTCACTAATGATGGAGAATCTGGAAGTCAGCTTCATATCTATGCAATCAAAAATGAAGATGAATATTGGAAATTAAATTTTCTTATCGAAAATGGGAAAGGAGAAGATATTTGCGAAGAATTAGGGTTCCATAGCGATAAAAGAACAGTAGAGGGATTTCCTGGTAAATCTTTTACTGAATATTTTGCTAAAATCGTTGCTAATTTTTTAATCATCAGTGAATATATCACTATGGATGTTTAATTCCAATTTAACTTGTCTTATTAAGAAAGGAGAATAAAAATGGCTACCAATAAATCTATTCAGTATATCAATTATTTTTTGCTCAAAACTATAACCATTGACGATATTGAAGTAAGTATTTTTACTTGCTATGGTAATATCGAACTGAAGTATGTCGTTGAATGGAAAATTCCCACAGTTGAGTACTTAGATAAAGATACAACAGCTTTAGTGTCAAATTATTGCACTTGTCTGATTCAGCTTCATCTCGATAACAAAAAAGAATATGACATTCTCAATATTTACTATAAGGGAAGGAATTATAAAGCAGAATCCTATACCAGACCTTATCGTTATTTCTTGAATAATGTCGTATCTCATATTTTTTAATTTAAGGAGAATAAAATCATGTCTAATCACTTCATTAATGTCCTGGTAAGTTCTTTCACTTTTACTAATAGTGAACAGTATGAAAATATCAAAGCCAAATATGAAGGTATGCCTGATGTTTGGCTTGATGTGAATAAAGCCAACAACACTATTAAAGTTTATGAACGTGTTGAATGGGAAGGGGGTGAAGATTACTAACATCTTTATTTCTCCTATATCAATACTCTTTTAAACAAAAATAATAAATTGAAAGGAAGTATTAAAAATGTCCGACTTTAACAAAATGTATCAGCTGATGAGTTCCCTTAAATCCAACGAAACTAAAAACTATACCATTGAGGATATTAGAAAGGAGGTTGAAATTATTCGAGATTATCTTAATTCTCAGTTGGGTGCTAATCCAGGTGAAGTTGTGGAAATCAAGTGGAATAACCGTTTCACAAAAGTCTTAGGTAGAACCACAAGAAAACGTGATTTTACTAAACCTGGTGTCCAGTATAAATTCATTCTGGAATTCAATCAGAAATATTTCAGATATGAAGATACTGACCAAGTTAGAGATACTATTTGGCATGAATGTATCCATCTCTGTGATGGTTGCTTTGACCATGGTAAAAAATTCAAAACTATTGCTGAACATTTGAATTTCGCTTTTGGTACAAACATCGAAAGAGTAAATACAAATGCTTCCAAATATTCTGCACAATTAGCATTTGAGAAACCTAAAATCAAGCATGAAATCTACTGTAATGATTGCGGTAGATATTTAGGTTCTTACAAGAATGTTACACAAAAAGTTATGGATATTGCACGAAAGACAAATAAATACATCTGTCCTTTCTGCAAAACTCATAACATGAGAGTAACCAACCTAACTGAGAAAGATTATTATCGTCCTATTAATTTAGGTACGATTCATATCTAATTTCAGTTAATAAAATAATAACAGAGCTTGATATCCCCAGTACCAAGCTCTGCTTATTATATTTACTCTATATACTGCCTATCCAGAGTATAGACTTCTATCACATTTTTGTAAAAGAAAGGATGATTTATGAAAAAAGTAATTTTCATTAATTATTTCTTTGGTATCATCGTAACTGATATCATAGAAGTAAAGAATTTATACTAATTTAGTATAGATTCACCAACCAAAGACAGAGTTGTAAAATAAAATTGATAGGAATTTCTTTATAACTCTGTCTTTATCTTAACATATCATTTATCATTTGTCAAGTCTGAAAGGAGTAAATTATCATGACTAAAAAAGAATTTTTCAATCAGAATGTCAGTAATCTCCATCCCATTGCTTATATTTCTGTTTTAGGAGGTATTGAAATTTATCACATTGAATATGGACTCGATGATTATATTTACTGCGCTGACGGAGCATGGTGTGGTAAAAAGACCAATCGCAATCATCAGCACAAGTTGAAAGTTTTTTACAATGCTAAAAGTGAGCCTTATATTAGACTCTATAACCAGCGTTACTATCTCAAAGATGCTATTCGTACTAACTTCTGCTAATTAAATTAAAATAAAAAGGAGAAATAATTATGTCTAAATGGATTCGTTCCGAAAAGTACAGTGCCCCTCGGTATCCTTTGTATTTCCACGAGAGTTATAAATATGCTCTTGGAAAAGAAAAGTATCCTCGACCTCACTGGGCTTTGATGAAAGTTGTGTATATTAATATGGAAAATGATTCTTCCTCTTATGAGTATGTAGAACATTTTCTTTCTAATATCACTTTCAGTGAAGCAAAGAAATGGTTCGATAATCATATTCATCTGTAAAACAAAATTCAGTAAATAATTCTAAATCTATAAAAACAATTAATAAATTGAAAGGAAGTATCATTTATGTCTACTAAGAAAAACGCTCAGAAGAAGGAATTCGCCATGTCTCGTGAGGAGTATATTCAGTTCTTGTCCATGAGAACTAATGAGATTCATGTCACTAATAAAAATTCTAAAACTGGTATGGGAGTCCTTGATTTGGCATTTCCTACTTGTACTTGTCGTGAAGATGCTCCTTGTAAGCATAAAGGAGCGTGTTATTGTCTCAAGGGATGCCAACAGATGACTTCTGTTTTGGGTGCTTATTATCGGAATTATCGTCTGTATAATGAAAATCCTGATTCTTTCTTCGAGCAGTTGGAGTATAAAATTAAATTCTCTGGTCTTGCGAAAGTCAGATTTTTCGATGCAGGAGATTTCCCTGACTACTATTTCGTAGAGAAAGCTTGTGAACTCGTTCAGAAGTTTCCTGATGTTAAGTTTATGGCTTTTACTAAGAAATATTTCTTGGTAAATCAGTATATGGATAAGCATCATGGTAAACTTCCTGATAATTTCAACATCATTTTCTCTGCATGGGATATTAATTGGGAAATTCCCAATCCTTGGAATCTTCCTGTTGCTTATGTGGATTTCAAGGATTCTTCTATGACTCCTAATTTCCCTGAACATTATCAGACTTGTCCTAATCAGAAGGATAAGAAAGTCACTTGCACTGTTTGTGGTAAGTGCTGGAAAAAGGATATTGGTGCTATTGTGTTTAAACAGCACTAATTTTATATATAATTTTACTTGAAAGGAGGTGGTTAATATTTTTCTTCGTGGATATATTATAATTATTGAAATAATTGCAGGAATCATTCTATATGTTATTCTCACAAAATATTAAGGAGGTAAAAAAATATGGGAATTCTTATGTGTTTTTTAGGAGCTTTTATGATTTATGTCTGTAGTGTAGGAGGTGGTTATACTTTTGTAACTTCTCCTATGAATCCTATTACGCTGACATTTATCATGATTTTTGGAATGTATCTTTTCATTCCTGTTTTCGAGGAGGTGAAAACAACTTGTAAACGAGATATGTATATTAATCCTCCACCAACGCAAACTTCAAGTTGGCAGGATTTTAAAAATATCTTTATTCACAGTGGAGATGAAAAGAAATATCAAGAATTAGCTGAACAAGTCCTGGTAAAAAGACGATGTTTAACTAACAAAAAGAAAGAAATTTTTAATAATCCGAATTCTTCTCCTCAAGAGAAAAATGATATTCAACGGCAAATTTATGAATTTGATAAATTATATCAAATTGGTAAATTTAAGCAAAATATGACAAAGGAGGAAAAAGAAGAAATTGTTCAGGCTTTCCTTTACTGTCAAAGTAAAATGGCCTATTGGTTTGACAATTATCCTATGAACCCTAAAGATTTATTAGGTAAAAACAAACCATATATGTTCTGGCACAATTTACAAGATGAAATGTGTAAAATTTATGGTAATTATTGGCTTTACCAAAAATAAACCATATTTTTAAACACTCTAAAATTTAAGAAAGGAGATATTCTAATGAATAACTCAAGAGCACCCCCTAAGTGAAATTACAATTAAATAACATTCAAAGAAAGCCCAAAACGCTTGTGTTTTCTTTCCTCAACGGAGGTCTTTATAAGTCAGTCGTGTCCGAAGGGGGAACTATATTTGCCCTTTGACATTAAACCGCCGCCCGACTTCCAGTAATTACCAATTCTAATCTCCCTCTCTCCAATTCACATAAAAATAAAGGCCAGATTTCGTAATCCAGCCTTTATAATCACACAGGTCTATTCAAAATTAAACCTGATTATTTTCCATTTTCTTATTCATTCTTGCATTTTTTAATCTTTCAGCGGCTTTAATTTTATTTTCCTCAGACATTTCTTTAGTTCTTGGAAATCTGATATATTCCATACATTTCTTAGGAATTTCTAAAGTGACAGTAGCTCCACGAAATTCCCCATCATCAATAAAGCGACCACATTCCTCTTTATGGTCTTTATACCACTCACGAAATTTCCTACGCCATTTAGCTTCTGAAGTCCAGCATACACAATATTTATCGTTACTTAAAGCATCGAAACTTGTCTCACCGATATCATTAATAATGACTGGTGCTGATTTTTTAGTAGAAGAATTTTTACTTCCCTTTTTTCTACCTCTTTTTTTCTTTTCAGGAATATTTCCTATTGTATTTTCTATTGTATTTTCTACATTATTTAATCCATCTTTATTATTATCCATAGCGTTTCAAATCCTCATTTCCACCTTTATCTTTATTTGTAAGCCAATCCTCAAAAATGCTATTTAATTCATGGCAACATTTATCACATAGATTAATATATCTGGGAGTATTTCTATGATAGTCTGCAAGGCCAATAAGTAAATTGCTATCAACTCTACGAGGTTCACAGTAGATTGTAGCCCCACATCTATCACAGGAGTTATATTTGTTTGTTTTGTTGTTTGACTTGTTATTTATTTTAGTATTAGATTTATTAGATGATTCAGTTGTGGAAGGGGAATTTTCGGGTTGCGTAGATTGTTCTATAATATTGTCTTCAGTAATAATTTCTTTTTCAGTAACAATTTCTTTTTCATTTAAATTTTCATTAGAATCTACATTAACAAAATCAATTGTAGAATCGTTTTTTATTTTAGCTGTAAAAGTATCCTCATGTTTAAAAGAAATTAAATCTGGCATAATTTTTTCTGTAATAACAGGTGGATTTGAAATTAAATTTATTAAAGAAGAACTTGCCTGCGAAGAATTTGAAGAATTTAATGGGCAGTTATTATCATAATCCCATTTACCTTCTGCTTTTAATTTCTCAATAGTTTTCTTTCCAAGGGAACCTTTGGTACGAGCCATAATTAATCATCCTCTCCATTACTGGTAAAGCAATCGAATAAATCCTCAATATCTTCAGAATCATTATATCGACCTGTAGAAGAACCTAAAATACTGCGAATCTGATTACACTTTTTATTAAAAGAATAATCTTCCTTGAAATATTCATCCTTTAACTCGAAGAGAGTCTTAAGCTTTTGAGCATGATGTCCGCAAAAAATCCAAATAATACCTTTATAGAGATAAAACTTTTTAGAAGCCAATCCAGCCTTGTTAAAGTAAAATGTAGTTTCAAGGAAATTTAAAATACCTTTAAATTGATTTTCAGGGATATTATAATAAGCATAATCAAAATTCTTATCTATTTTAGTAATATTTAGGCCATTCTTTTTAGCACTGGCGGCAAGGCGTTGAAGTTGTTTTTGATTAAGATTCAAGCGAGTTTTTCCTCTTTTAATAGCATGAGCAGTAAGGCGAATATTTTTATAACTCAATGAATAGACAGAATTAGTATTAGGATTATTAATATGGGTAATAAGCATAGAATAGATACTTCCTTTCATTTTAGAAATAATGTAGTAAAAATAATGTAGTAAAGATAATGTAGTAAAGATGTACATTTATCTCTTTATACAGTATAGCATAAAAGCACTAAATAGTCAATGTTTAACTGGCATTATTTACAATTTTCATATAAACAGAACAACACCCCAAGACTGACTATGCCGGAATCAATCTCAGGGTGCTATTTCTTTTTTAATTTTATTTAATTATTATAAGGAATAAGTTCCCAAACACATCCTTTATATGATTTTCGAGAATCTTTAACTACTCTTACAATATTGATGTGACTATAATGAGGATGCTCTGGATTAAAAAACTTTCCTGCTTCATGTAAAGTTGGAAAATCATAAATAATTTCTCCAGTGCTTTTATCTCTGCCAATTGTTCTTTTAGCATGATAATTATTTATACTTAAATTATCAAAACCTAATACATTTATAGAATGATAAGTCTGTTCTTTATTAGTTGCCCATTCAAGATTTTCTACATTATTTTTATCTTTTTTACCATTAATATGATTAACAGTAGGTTTATTCTCAGGATTAGGAATAAAAGCTTTTGCAACAATACTATGTACAGAAAAACTATGTGGAATTCCATTTTGACATAAAGTTACAATTAAATAACCATTATGATTTTTTGAGGGTTTAAATGGTTTACCTTTTTTCGTATATATAATTCTATTAGTATCTACTTTATAGCCGATGTAAAGTTCAAAACCTTTAATTTCATTAATATTTTTTATCTGATATTCCATGTTTTTACTCTTTTAACTAAAAATTGTAAGTGATTTAGCATTACTCAGATGGCACCAACGTGAAGGCCACTTACATTACCATCCTGCTCCAGGTCGGATTCGAACCGACACTTTACAGATTTTGAGTCTGTTTCCTGTCTGCCAATTGGGATACTGGAGCAAATAAGTGAGAGCAGATAAGTAAGAAGAGGAACCCCTATTAAGTATAATTTATTTTATATTTCTATAATGTAAGTTATAATTAATAACGGAAACTTACCTACTCTCAAAGAAGAAGGGGATGTGTCAGTAAGATAAGTAGTGGAAGTTGAGCTTGAAATAAGCATCAATAATTAATGACCTATTCAAGACTCCTTACCCAACTGACATGATAAGTATATCATATTGTTCAGGATTTGTCAAGTGTTAGGGATAAATTGTTCACGATTTTTGAAAACGAAAATTCAGATTTTTTAAACTCTGCAAAATTCAATATGATACTTGACAATGATTTATGTAAATGTTATAATTAATTATGATTGGGAATTTACGCCCAATTTTAGAGCCTATAGCAAAGGAGTGAGAAAATTGGAGATTCCTGTTCGGAATTTAAAAGGTTTAAGACCTATATATAGTATTACTTTATTTAATATTTTATTAGCTAAAGGATTCCACCCAATTTTCGCAAATGCTAATTTAAAAGAAAAAAAGAAATGGGGGTGGGTTGTATTTTTTGAAGATACACCAGAATTAAGAAAAGTCCTGGATGAATATAGCAACTCCTAAATTAAGGTTCTTTCATTTTTATTTTAAAGTTATTTTTAACTTTCAATTTTTTATTTCAGAGAATTTTAATTATATAAGGAAGATATAATTAAATTTCCTCTCTATGCAAAGGAGGAAATATGTATGATTCAAAAATAGACAACTCTACTTTTAAAATTAAAATCTTACGGTCTTTCGGTAAAACTGGACGCAGAAGATTTGATTCTTTTAAAGATTTATGCGAAATTTTAAATATACCTTATGTTAAAGGAACATATGTTCAAAAGATAATTAAAGAAGAAATTCAAAAGTATTATAATTTAGAACCATTTGGCAAAGGTCATTATTATCTTAGCCCTAAAGATAATACAAATATAAAAATAAAAAACAAAAATATTTTAAGCTTTGGAGAATATAATATTAATATTGCTTCTCGACAGTGGATGAAGTATTTAAATATGACTGAAAAATATTTTAAATATTATATGCTCACTACAACTACTTTTACAACAATGGGAAATATTATTAATTGTTTTTATCATAGTGGCTTATTTTATGATTTCTTAGATGATAATAATACTGAGTTAATAGATTGTGATAATGTAGAATTTCTTCAGCTTATTCAAGATTTTGTCTTTGAACCAATCAGAAATATTGAACGTATGCAAAGACGAAAATTAAAAGAGGAAAATATATTGGATTATTTTAATGGTTATCTTTTAAATGATAATGAAATGACTCAATTAAGCAATAATGATGCTGTACTTATAAAAGCAAAAAATAAAGCAATAAAAGATTTAATCCTTGAGTATAAATTATCTCCTAATATTACTGAATTTACTATCCCTTTTAAATTAAAAAGAAATTATAATACTTTAGTTAAATCATATTTTAAAACTATCAATAAAGAAGAATATAATTCAGATAAAGAAATATTGAAGAAAGTTATGCTTATTGAAGGCGATTATGATATAGAAGAATTAGAGAAAAATAAATTATCTTTTAATAAAGAAAGAGAACTATTAGTAAGCTTTTGGTATTATTTTAGAGAACGTTTATATTATTTAATTAATAAAGATATTGAAGAACAAGTACCTAATTCTTTATTAATAAAATATGAAAAAGATTTAAAAGAATTTATTAATAAATATTGTGTATATTGTACTATTGCTCCAATTTGGAATAATAAAGTAAAAATTTATTCTTTAGAGCAATTAAGAGAAATAGAAGAAAAAGAAAATTCTATGAATAAATTAAAAGAGCAATATGAACAAGCTGGATTAAAAATAAATAAGAATGAAGAATATAAGAAATGGTTTCTTCAAAGAGATTTAGATGTTAGATATGATGAAGAATATGATAGAGTTAATTTTGATTATTATAAACTATCTAACAGAATTATGAAATTAATTGAAAAAGAAGAAAAATCAAAAGAAATATTGAAAAAATAATATTTTTATTGAGTGTTCATTTTTATAGTGGACACTCATTTTATTTTTTTATATTCAATTATATGTATTCAACTATGTGCATCCAAAATTTTATTTACCCTATTTGACTCCACTCGCTTCGCTCATTCCGTTTTATAAAATTCACTTTACCACATTAAAGATTTCCCCCACTTTTAAATTCATCTTTTTACCCTATAATTCACCAGTTTAAAAACATCCAAAAATTTAAAATTAGAAACAAACTTCACCCTATTTATTATATTATAATAGGGTGAAGATTTTTCTAAAATGAGAAAAAATAGGGTTGTTATAACTAATGATATTAGGGGTAAAAATACATAAAACAAAGTGGGGGAAATCTTTAACGGACTAAAGTAAAATCAATAGGGTGATTGAAAATGAAGGGCGAAGCCCGGAATCAAATAGGGTAAAAAATCTCTTGCTATATGAAATAAAAAATAAATCACATAGCAAGAGATAAAATATTTATTTAATTGAGTATTTAAATATCATATAAAATTAAATATTACTCTTCAACATACCTTACATAGCAATCATATCCAAGACTCGCTAAATCAGCTTTAACTTTCTCTGCTCCACTCTTCTTACTAAAGAATCCTACTTGTACTCTATATCCACCTTTAGTAGCATCTTTAGTTACAAAAGCTTTGGAATAATCAATTACTCCTCTTAACTTCTGAATTTCAGTACAATATGTTTTAGCTCTCTCATATGTACTAAAATATCCCAGTTGACACCGATAACCTTTCTTCTTAGGCTTTTGAGCTTCTTCAGGCTTGGACTGACTTTCTTCCTTCTTCTTTTCTTCTTCAATAGCTTTCTGTCTCTCTGCATCACTACGAAGAAACACAGTAAAACAACTATCTACAGGTCTTAGCCACCCAGTAGCACTTAATCTCTTTCCTTCTACATTAGTATAAGTACTGCCACCACCATCAAAATTACCAGCATAATAAACATCAGGATAAATGCTTAAAATCAAAGCCTGTAGTTCATCAAGAGTGTATCCATTACCTCCTACTACAGAAATATGAAAATACTTTTTCTGATTTTTAGTCCATCCAAAAACTTGTCTCTTAGCTTTATAATTAATATCACTGTACTTATTGGTATCAGTCTTACTTCCAAGTAGAATTAAATCAGGATAAGGTGTCATAAAATCATTCCAGCCTTCTCCATTCCCAAATTCTCCATAGATAGCTTTATTTTCCATACCATCAGGAATACCAATACCATACTTAAAATTACTATCCTTAGAATAAATTACTCCATTAGATTTTAAATTCCAAATAGAATCACCAGTAGAAGTAGCAAAGAAAGAACAATTAACTAATACCTGGGGCTTATTATTAGTAGGATAGAGATTATACATCTTCTCAGGACTAAGTTTAGGCTGAGTACACATATCTACACTGAATTTAGTTACTTCAGAACCGGGATATTCTACTACAACTACATTACTATCTATCTTTCCATTAATTTCTGGATTATACCAGCATAGTAAAGAATTGTGTGTGCCAAAATTATACTTTATTGACATTTTCGGAGTCCTCCTTTAAAATAGATTTTACTTAGATTTATTCATAATTTTTTAAGTTATGTTTTCATCTAAGCTTTGAGATTAAAATAAACGTTTATTTTCTGACTTAAATTCTTTAATTTTAAAACTTAAATTATTAATTTTTCAATTATTGATTTAAATCAGGATTTATATAGCAAACAGCGTACTTATTGGCTATAAGTAAACTGATACTACCTAAGTAGAAAAATAAAATCTGCTAATAAAATTATTGAGTAATAATCTATGAAAAATAAAAAATATGGAGCCAGTATAAATAAGTTTACTGCTCATACCACTTTTTAGGCTTTTCATAGAACATTAAACTACTTCTACGATTTTTGTAAATAAAAGATAATCCTTGTTTTAAATTTTCTTCCTGTACTTTATTTTTAAAAGCTGTCACTGTTTTGTCATATTCAATAAATCGCTCACAAGTATCATGACAACGCTGTAAAACATCAATGATTTGTCCATCAGAATTTGTTTTCTGAACTGTCTTGACAAATCTATCGGGGCAATTCAAACACGGCGAATTAGCTCTAAAACCAACACTATTATAATAGGAATTTGGATTATGCTTCTTAAGCTGAGATTTATAAGCTTCATTATTCTGTGGTGTTTTTGTTTCATACTTTGTATTCTTAAGTTCCGAAGTTAACATAATACCCATACATATTAGCTCCTTTTCTTGAGTGAAATTAAACAAAGAAGGTTTTATAATATTATATATTGTATCATAAAATACAGAAAATTTCAAGCTTCAGTAAAAAGAATTTAAAATAGTGTATAAAAAATAAGTGTATAAAAAATAGAGCTAAGTAGCTTCGTCATTACTACTTAACTCTATTCTTATCCCATCTGATTTAATTATTAAGATTTATTTTTATTGATTACTTATTATAAAAATATCAGCTAAAAATTGTTTCTTTTAATTCAGATAAAGAGAGAGGGTCTGAATTAAAACTAATTTTATAGTGATAATTTTATTGAATTAACATTAAGGAAATAATATTAAAGTTTGAATTTACTTCTGCTCAAGCTCTTCCATCCAAGTATCAATACTCTTTACTTTAGAGATATCAATACCCTTCTTACAAGCATAATGAATCAGTCTTGCTACTACCTGATTTGCATCGGATAGAACCTTTACAAACTCGTTATCAAATGTCTTATGATACTTTTCCATTACTCGGTCATGAGAAATATCCATGCCAGTATCAGGGTTAAAAGCTCCAATCTCAATGTCATGAGGATGTGCCTTTGCCTTAGCTACATAAGTATTAGGTAGCATAGCAGTACAATACTGATAATCAAAATACTTACTGTTCTGCATAGTACGCTTTAGCATATTTTCAAGATTATCAGCTACACCATATAGAGTAGCCTGAGTAATACGACCATCATCAAAAGTTTTATACTCAATGCCACTATCTACAGTACAACAAAGATTATCACAATTACACCGCTTAACCTTACGAGACATATTCAGCTCTCCCTTAATTTGTTTTTATTTTATAAATATTAAATATTTATTTTTATAAATTATCTACTAAATGAAATAATTCTTAAAAATAAAAGATTCATATAATCTACACGTTTGTGGCCTTTAAACCTTGTCAAACCCTCGCTACCTCTCCTTACCTCGACTATATGAATCTTTATTAGGAGTCGGATTATCTGACTTTTTCCTAACTCGATTAGAATATATTAGCTAATTCTCTTTCATCAAACTGTGGGTCAGTTGACTTAGTGTGAGGGTTTATATAGTCCCTCAACTTAACCTAATACATGAGAATCCCAATCAGTGCTAATATATTCACAATTATGTAGCCCTGGAACAGATTCGAACTGTTATTTCCTGATACATTTCAGGCGTGTTACCATTTCACACTAACAGGGCAGATTGCTAACTATAAAAGTTAGCTTTAGAATTTCTTATTGAAATTCAAGTCAAACAAACTTCTTGTTTGTTAAGTCAAATAATCTTATTGATTACTAAGTCACTGAACTTATTGTTCAGAAGTCACCTTTCTTCCTATTTTTTAATGAGAGCTTTAATATCAAATAGAAAGAAAGGAAAAATCACAAATGTCAACCACGAGAAAGCAACCATCATAATGACAAGGAGGTGTCAATTTACTTAAATCCAGTCTATTTTAGTAAGCTTGGGTGTTGATTAGTAATGATTCAGGAAATCAGATGATAGATACTAAGCTCTCAGAACTCTCTATCCTGTGTTTCTGTTTCCCTTATCACTGTAGCAAGTATACCATATCATTATAAGAATGTCAAGCTTTAAGAATGGATTTTTGAAATTTTATTGCTCCCAAGAAAAAAATAATTCTCTCATTCGTTGACTTGGAATATATACTTTAATTTTATTTCCTTGTCTAATGCCAGACCTAAATAACCATTGAAGCATTTCACTTAAAGCATAAGCATCTTCATTTATAGAAATCCCTTTAGATTTCAAAAATTTATTTATATAAGGGTTATAATAAATATTAATTAAATAAGCACAGGAAATTTTATTAATATATTCATTAGTTGCTCGTGCATTACAACTTATAAACCCTTTAGTATAACCTTTGTCAGAAATTTCTTCTTTATATTCTTTAAAAGTTGTCCACATATTTAATTCGGAAGGAGTTTTACAAATATTATGGAAGAAATTATAAGTGTTGTTATTTAAAATTTTTTAACTTTTCTTACTTTGCCTATTATACCAACTTTTAGATAATTGCTGAATATATTTCCCTGTACCTGTTCCAATTAAATTTAATTTATAATCATCTATTATTTCTATGTTTTTCTTTATTTTAGTAATATCATGATATTGAGGAGTATCATAAATATTATCTTCAAAAAAATATTCTCCATTTTTATTTTCTATATAAATATATTTATATTTTACTTTAAACATATCATAATAACAACGCTGAATTTGTCCATTAAACATATAAGTTAGTATAAATACTTTGGTAAAAGATTTAAAAATACTAACAGGAAATGTTCTTATGAAAGCCCCATCTAATTTATTATCGTAAACATAAATCATATCTAACATTGCCGCTTTTTTATATTCAATTAATTTACCATCATAAAATTCATCATCCCAACACAATAACCCATTACTATTTACATGACCTAATTGTTGAGTAATAATTTCGAAATCAGTTTGACTTACTTTTAATTGGTCTACAACATCTGCTACTTCATCTAATATTAATATATATCCATGAGAAGTAATTAAATCTACCATGTCTAAACTTATATTATTAAATAATTCATGAGTACATACTATATTTTTATTGTTTTCTATTAAATTGATAAAAGATTTCATTTTACTTCCTTTATCATTATTAGGAGCTATTATTCCTTTTACTTTATAAGATTCTATAATCCTATCTACTTCTTTTAAATATGGAGTTACAAAAATAAATTTGGCTGAATCAGCTGAATTGTTTATATAATTAATTGCCGCAGAAGTCTTTCCTGCTCCCATTATAGCATCTACTACATAAATATCATTTTCTTCTTTAGCTTGATTATTTATTTCACTTGTATCTAATTCTTTTGTTTTAAAACGTCTATACATCTCCATACCCCCTATCTATACTTAATGTTTTTGTACTAATATAAATTATATAAATTTTAACTCTTTTTCCAGAAGCTCCACAGTAAGTTCGCTTTCGCTCACTCTCTCGCTGTGCTGTTGCCCAGCTTAGTTAAAATTTCACTTCGTTCCAATTTTAACTCTTTTGTTGCGTCCCTCTTAAGGCTCACAAAAAATCATTGCTTATTTTTCTTATGTTTAAAATACAGTTTTTTTCAAATTTTACCTCTTTTTTATCGGTTTTTAGCACTTTTTTTAAAAAGTATTCTTCGCATAATAACTCCTTACAATAAAAATACTATTACTTTTTTCCTTAAAAAAGTGCTAAATTCACTTTTATCCACTAAAGCAAAACGTATTTTTAAACTGAGAATGTTTGATTTTGTCATTTTTAAAAAAAATTCGAGTGTGTTTTTATAATATAAATCTAAAGAAACCAAAAGATATTTTTAAATGAGTTTATAAAATTTAGCCCACCTTGGTGATGTATTTATATATTCTATTGCCGCTTGCGTTTTTCCACTTCCACATAAACTATCTGCTACCAGTACAGGAGGAATTTCTTCATCGGCTTTTCTCTTTTTTATTGATACATATTGTAAATCTTTAGTATTAAATTCCCTTTCCATACTTGCTTCTCCTTTCCAAAAGGCGATTTTTCAAAATTTTACGGCTCCGTTAAATTTAAATATCTTTCGATATTTCTTATATGCGATATTTTATATGCTTATTTTTATATATTTTAAATTATACTTTCTCTAACACCTTGGTTTTAAGTGGGTTCGCCGAGGTAATATATTTTCATTATAAGAAGTATTAAGAAAAATTTTTAAAAATATCCATTTTTATATACTCTTTCTTTTACAGGTAATATATTTTCATTATAAGAAGTGTTAGCTTTTTTTACTAATTTTTACTTTTGTACTGGATTTTCAAGTATTTTATAAAGATTCATAAATTTATAAATATTGTTTCGTTATAAGAAACACAAGTAAAATCTTTTACACATTTTTTGAGAAAATTTTTGAGTAAAATTAAAAAATAAAATAAAAATTTTAAAAATGAATATTTGTTTATTCTTTATTTTACCATATCTTTTACTTGAAATCAAGCTTTTATTATATTTTTCTAAATAAAATAAAAGAAGTAAAGACTTTTTCATCCCTACTTCTCTTATTTTTTGGTTCCCCAAGTGTGACTCGAACACACAATCTTCCGATTATAAGTCGGATGCTCAGACCAAATTGAGCTGTTGGGGAATATTTAAATTATAAAATAAATTACAACTGTTCGTTTCCTTCCTGGTCAGTTGCTTACCTTAGATGAAAATTCAAAATATTATTGCTGTTCATGTATGTATTCTATCACTTTATAAAACATTTGTCAAGCTTTAACGAGATTATTTTTAATTTTTTATTGGAATTTTCTGGATTTTTTAAAAGATATATTTTGTATTTATTTGTATTTATTTAGTAATATTAATTATTATTTTAGTAATATTAATTATTATTTTAATAATATTAATTATTATTTTTACATTTTAATTTAATTATTTACTATTATTTAATAATTATTACTTATTTATCTTGTTTATTCCTTTTTATCTGTCTCTTCATCGAATATATCTATAAATTTATTCCCATCTTCCATCTTCTTCCTTAATAACTCTTCATTCATCTTCCTCTGATTCTCTAATCTCCTCTCTTTTATATCTATCAACTTCTTTTCTATATCAGGCTCTTCATAATAATAATAATTATATAACTTCTGTGTCGTTTTATCCCTCTTCCTCTTTACTTTTAATATCTTCCCCTCATTCTCAGGTAATAATTGCTCACTCATCCTATCTATTATTTCTTTTATCTGTTCATCTGTACCTTTGTTCTGTATCGTTTGCCCTTCTTCCCTATCTTCTCCTATTAGTTTATACCACCTGTCTATTTGTTCTTGCTGTACCTGTAACCTGTTTTGTATCTCTTCTTCACTTAAATATCCTGTATCTTTATTATTAAATTTCCATCCTTGCTTTTTAGCTATCTCTTTTTGAGTCTTTTTCATCTTCTTTATTTCTCTTTCCCTTAATTCTAATGTCTTTCCTATCGGATTCCCTTTTTCATCTATATCTATTATTAAATTTTTATTACTATAATATAAATATGTTTGTAATACTAACATCCTATTTGATATACTTCCTGCTGTATTATATTCTTCAACTATACCATTTCTTCCTAATTCTTTAGCAAATACTCCATTTCTTGCTATTAATAAATTAGAATTATTTTTTAATAATAATTTGTCTTCTTCTATATATTCTTTAGCTACTTTACTTAATTTAATATTTATTACTCTTATTAATGGTTCATTATCATGTATCATTTGCCGTAATATTGTTATCCATGTTACACTTTTCCTCATTTTACTCTGTATTTCACTATATATATTATTATCTGTTATATCTATTAATGTTTGTCCTCCATCTAAACTTAATTTAGCTATTTGCTTGTTATCAGGTACTACATAATTAAATATTGCTAAATTATTTTGTTTTCCTTTTTCTCTTAAATTATTATAATATATTCTTGCTTTTTTAGTTCGCTCAGAATTTTTGTATTTTTCATGTAACTTTTCTTCTTTTTCTATTAATTTATTATATTTATGACGCTCTTTATTTAACTTTAATACTGATTTTTTTATATCTTCAGATAATAAATTAAAATATTCATCTTCTATATCTATTTGTAATAATTGTAATTCTTTAGCTGTTGTATTATTATTACGAGTATATTCCATGAAGTTATAACTGCTCCTCCTTTATATATTAGATTTTTGTGCTTATGTCTTTGTTTTTTGAATTTTTTGATGTTGTATATTAGTTATTGTATATTAGTTATATATTATATATTGCTGGTATTTTATATGTTTTTATTATATTTTTTATTTCTGCTATATTCTACCTTTATATTTTCCTTATGTTTCTTATATAAAAAACTATATTTTATAAAAATTACAAAAAATGTTCAAAAAATCATCAATTTTTTCAAAAAAGGGCGGGAAACTCTCTATTTTTGTACCAGAACTGTTGTTTTCTTGATTTTTAGCCTTTTCAATTTTGTGATTGTTCGCCTATCGAATTAAAATTTCATATATTTTTATAATTATTATATTATAATTTATTATAATTTATTATATTATAATTTTTGTTATTATTCCCATATATTTATAAAACCACTTTTATATAAAAATTAAACTTTACCTTTAACTCTTATTTTCAACTCTGCTCCTAACTCCATTCTCCCATAAAAAACTCACATTCAAAAATATATAAATTACATTAATATACATTCACTATACATTATTACACAATTATACACCCATATAAACTAATTAATTATAAACTAATTAATTATAAACTAAAATACTCCATCAATAATACTCCATTAATAATATTATTATATTAATTATACTCATTTTATTATATTAATTACATTTATGTTTACACTCTACACTATAATTCACCCTATTTTATTCTACTCTATCCTATTCTATCTTATCCTGCTTTATTCTGCTCTATTCATACCATACTTATATCTCACTTTATTATATCTTATCTCTTTATTATCTAACTTTTATACTTTATCTAACCTTTCTATTTAAAAGAACCTAAAACCTCTGTATTTAGAAGAGTAACTT
>ERZ808252.701-NODE-701-length-29806-cov-4.631643_pt1 | contig 29806 bp, 28 predicted proteins | sample MGYA00521242_ERZ808252 | MGnify/ENA primary metagenome ERZ808252 (study PRJEB31516, sample SAMN03275581) | gut metagenome | biome: mammalia-associated habitat; material: feces | host: Papio cynocephalus | place: Kenya | collected 2012-08-07 ...
GTGCCGTCATCATAACCCAAATTTTCTCGTCATCTGTTCTTGCCGCATTATGCGGCGCTGCCTTAAGGCAGCAATCAAATAAAAGGATGGCGCGTATGAAGAAAAAACTAATGCTCATCGTCAATCCTGCCGCCGGACGCGGCGGATATAAGCAGGGCTTCACCGAGGCACTCAAAACGCTCGACGACGGCGGATACCGCACGACGCTTTTTTACACAACCGCCTCCGGCGAGGCGACGGACTTCGCCGCGCAGTACGCCGCAGGCTTTGACGCCGTCGCCTGCATCGGCGGCGACGGCACGCTCAGCGAGGTGATCACGGGGCTGATGCGCCTTGAGCGCAGCGCGCGCCCCCCGCTCGGCTACATCCCCATGGGCACGGCGAACGACGTCGCCTCGACCCTTTCCCTGCCGAAAAACGATACCCTCGCCGCGGCGCGGCGCATTGTACGCGGCAGGGCGCATCCCTATGACGTGGGCGGCTTCGGTGAAAACGGGTATTTTGCGTATATCGCGGCGTTCGGCGCGTTCACGGAGGTGAGCTATGCCACGCCGCAGGACAGGAAAAAGCGGCTGGGTCACCTTGCATATGTTCTCGAGGGTATGGCGGCGCTGCCGAAGATAGAAAGCTATAAGACCCGTGTGGAGTACGACGGCGGCGTATTTGAGGGAGAGCTTGTCTACGGCAGCATGTCAAACTCCACCTCGGTCGCGGGCATTGTGAAGCTGCGCGAGGAGATGGTGTGTCTGGGAGACGGGATGAGCGAGCTTGTCCTTGTGCGCGACCCGGGCACGATAGAGGGACTGAGCGAAATCGTCACAAGCGTGCTCACCCAGCGCTTTGACAGCGACAGACTCATCATCCTGCACACGAGATCCGCACGATTCATCTTTGAAAAGGACGTCGCCTGGACGCGCGACGGCGAGGCAGGCGGGGAGTACCGCGACATCACGCTGAAAAATCACGCGGCAGGCATAGACTTTATATTCTAGTTGAAAAAGAAGCAGAAAGTGTATATAATACAAAAAAACAACTGATTAAAGAAGGTACAGCTATGAAACGCCAGAAAATCTCCGGCATATTTGCCGACGCCGCCGCTCTCGGCGGGAAGAGCATGACAGTCTGCGGCTGGGTCAGAACCGTCCGCGACATGAAAAACTTCGGCTTTATCGAGCTTAACGACGGAAGCTGCTTCAAGTCGCTTCAGGTCGTCTTTGAGCGCGGCACGCTTGAAAATTATGAGGAGATCGCCCGGCAGAACGTCGGCGCGGCGCTTATAGTGCACGGCACGCTCGTCCTCACGCCGGAGGCAAAGCAGCCGTTTGAGCTGAAGGCGGACAAAATAAGCGTAGAGGGCACGTCCACGCCGGACTATCCGCTGCAGAAAAAGCGGCACAGCGTGGAGTTTCTGCGCACGATACAGCATCTCAGACCCCGCACAAACCTTTTCTCCGCAACCTTCCGCGTGAGAAGCGTCGCGGCGCAGTCGGTGCATGAGTTTTTCCAGAACCGCGGCTTTGTGTACGTCAACACCCCCATTATCACAGGGTCGGACTGCGAGGGCGCGGGCGAGATGTTCCGCGTGACGACGCTCGATCTCAACAACCTCCCGCGTAAGGAGGACGGCACGGTCGACGACAGCAAGGACTTCTTCGGCAAGCCCACCAGCCTCACCGTTTCCGGGCAGCTCAACGCCGAAAACTTCGCCATGGCGTTCGGCGACGTGTATACCTTCGGTCCGACGTTCCGCGCCGAGGTATCGTACACGCAGCGCCACGCGGCGGAGTTCTGGATGATCGAGCCGGAAATGGCGTTTGCCGACCTCAACGATTATATGGACACCGCAGAAGCGATGGTCAAGTACATCATTAACCGCACGCTCGAGCGCTGCCCGCAGGAGATGGAGTTTTTCAACGCCTTTGTGGACAAGGGGCTGCTGGAGCGTCTGCACAACGTCGTCAGCAACGACTTTGGGCGCATAAGCTATACCGAGGCGGTGGATATACTCAAAAAGAGCGGCGAGAAGTTCGATTACCCTGTCGAGTGGGGCATCGACCTGCAGACCGAGCATGAACGCTATCTCACCGAAAAGGTCTTCAAAAAGCCGATTTTCGTCACGGACTACCCCAAGGACATCAAGGCATTCTATATGCGCATGAACGACGACGGGAAGACCGTCGCGGCGGCGGACTGCCTTGTCCCCGGCGTGGGCGAGATAATCGGCGGCTCGCAGCGCGAGGAGCGCTACGATATGCTTGTCAGGCGCATGCATGAGCTGGGGCTGAAGGAAGAGGACTACTGGTGGTATCTCGACCTGCGCCGCTACGGCAGCTGCCGCCATGCCGGATATGGTCTCGGATTTGAGCGCATGGTCATGTACCTCACCGGCGTTAGCAATATCCGCGATGTGGAGCTTCACCCCCGCACCACGGGCAACGCGGACTTCTGATAATGATATAAAAGGAGTGCCATCTGAATGAACATGGCACTCCTTAATTAAAATATAAAAATTTCTGCAGTGAGCGCTCACTGCACCTTTTTCCTTGAAAAAGGTGATAAGCTCTCGCTACTGATCTGATGGGAGAAAGAAAATGACCATATCGAAAAAACGAGAGCTGATTATTGCGCTCACAATACTCGCATTGCTGGCAGCTGTTTTTTATCTTATGAACATATATACACCTTTGTCATTTAAGGATGACCTTGAATACAGCTTTTCTTATGCGACAGGTGAGCGTATATCAAGTGTTAAGGATGTTTTGACATCACAGATCGCTCATTACAATGTAAAAAACGGACGATTTGTTGTCCATACGATAGAGCAGTTTCTTCTTTACGAAGGTAAAAGTGTCTTTAATATTATCAATACACTGGTGTATATGCTGTTCGGCGTGCTCGTTTGCTATCATGGTGCTGGGGAATCGCCGCTGAAGCATCCATATATGCTGGTATGCGTGTTCTGCGGTTTTTTTCTGCTGACACCGTGGTTCGGCGAAAACCTGCTGTGGGTGTCCGGTGCGTGTAATTACCTTATGGGGTTTACAATCTCGCTGCTATACCTTTTGCCGTATAGATATGTGCTGAAACATCCGGAAAGAAGAAAAAACTCGCTTGCCGGGTGCGCAAAGTTTATAGCTATGCTTCTGCTGGGAGTGATAGCGGGTAATACGATGGAAAACGCGGCAGTTGCAATAATTGCAGCAGTTATCGGCTTTCTATTTGTGTACCGGGTACGGGGCATAAGATACCGGGCATGGATGTATGCGCCGGGTGTTCTTGTCGGTTTTGCATTGCTCGTTCTCTCGCCCGGTGAGATGTCACGCGTGAGCAATGCGGGCGGAATATCCGCCATCAGCATATGCCGCGGCTTCGTGACTACAAGTATGGCGCTGGTAGTCCATTTCTATACTCTTATACTCATCGCGGCGGGGATAATATTGATATATATTATATACGGAAGTGCAAGAGATAAGATTGATGGAGAAGCGAAGCTGGAAAGGAATATACGTCGCTGGGGCGCGGCAGAGGTATATATGCTCGCGGCTCTTGCAGCAACATATTCAATGATAATTGTGCCGGGAGGCATAGGAATATACAGCAGGGTATGGTTTGGACCTTTGACATTTTATATCATTTCTGTCTGTGCAGGATACATATCTGTCGTGGAGTATGCACCCATGATATGGAGCAAGGCGAAAGAGCTGCTAGTATGCATACTTGCTTTTGCAACATTGACCACCGGAGCACAGGGTATATGGAATATAAGAGGGCGATTCATTGAAAACGAACAGAGAAACAGTTTGATACAGGAGCAGATGCTTGCAGGAAAAGAAGAAATCCATATACCTTCCCTCTCCAGTACATCAACATTCAGCATATACTTTGGCGGAGGGGAGCATCTGTACTACGATGCGGAGAAGAACAGCAATATAGCAAGATACTACGGTCTGCCAAGTGTGGTCAGAGATGATTCCATAGAACTGCCACACTGAAAGAGACTATAACCCTCACGTCACGAGCGCGCCGAGCGTGAGTATGCCGAGATTGCGCCCGTATATCGCGTCAAAATCGGCAATCGGCAGCGGGTTTGTTCCAAGCCCCGCCTCCACGGTGTACCCCGGGCGGTCAAAAGCGTCGATAAACCAGTCCTTGTATCCGGCAAAGCCGGAGGAGTAAGGCGTATCCTCAAGCGCGTAGCCCGAAAGCTGCGCGAACGCCGCGCCTATCTCCTCCGCGCCCTCCGCCGCGTGATCCTCGTAGCGCCAGTATATCACCTCTCCCTGCGTGTGGTAGGCGAGGATGAGCGCGGGTGAGACGGACAGCGTGTAGTCATACAGGGCGCGGCTCTCCGGCGCGGAGAGCGGGGACGCGCCGACAAAATCCGCCGGCGCGGGAGAGGTTACGCCGAGCGCCGCCTTGTTCGCCTTCGCCTGCTCCCAGCCGGCGGGGTATTGCAGGTTGAGATCGACGCCGCGGATATTCGCCTTCCACCCGGCGGGAAACGGATACTGGGGATATGCCGATGCGATGGAGACCGCCGCATCGTAGTGCTCCCCTGCCGTCAGCTCGCCCGTGACAAGATCCATGCCGTCCGGGTCAACGGCGGGGACAATGAAAAGCGTCGCGTAATCCAGCAGCTCTGCCGCGCTCTGGGAGTATATGAAGCCGCCCTCGGAATACGCGCGGGCGAGCTGCTCCGTAAATTTCAGCAGCACGGGCACGGTTATCCACTCGTTGGCGTGATGCGCGGCGGAGTAGAGCACGCGGTTTTCTCCCCTGCCCAGCGTCATGCACCAGAGCGGGCGGCTCATCACGCTCTTGCCGATCTCCCCCGACGCGATGAACGGGTAGCGCGCCGACAGCCCGCGCACGCAGTAGCCGACCAGAGCCGAGCACCAGTCTATCGTCGTGGGCACAACGTCGAACGGCAGCGGCACGATCAGCGCGCTTCCCGGGGCGGGATTCTGCGCGGCAGCATCGGGATTTGCCATGAGTATGGCGTTCACCGTCGTGCCGTAGCGCGCGGCGACGGAGGAGAGCGTGTCCCCGGGCGCGGCGGTATGGACGAGAAAGCCCGTGTACCACGGCAGCAGCGCCCTGTGCGTCAGCGCCCCGGCAGCGCCGTCCGGCGTGAGCGAGTTATCCTGCTGGAACCGGCGCAGGGCGTACTGCGTCGCAGCGCCGAAAATGCCGTCAGTCGAGAGCGGGGCATAGCCCGCCCGCACGAGCGCCAGCTGCAAAAGCTGCACCGACGGACCCATACTTCCAAGCCGCAGAGTTTTCATGGTCATGTCCTCCTCATTGCGCAGAGTGAAAGCTTTTATGGAAAAATATATGCGCCGGTTTCCGTGCAGTATGCACAAATTTGCCCGGCGATTTTTGGATTGCAAGAGCAAAAAAATACCTGTATAATATATACGGCTTTATAGCCGAAAAATCTGACTGCGTGTGTCGCTCTCCATTATTATTAAGCGGCATACAGCATTAACAAGGAGGAATATCGCAGTCCCTGCGGCTCAGGGTACGGCAGTGTGGAGACCTGCCGCAAGGCGGCGCGCTCAGGCGGCCGCGAGGTCACGTCAGGCAGAGGCCGCGTGATCAGAGCCGGGAAGTATGGCAACTGTTCAGCTCAAAAACGTCAAGAAGATCTACCCGTTCATCAGCGGTGAGAGGAAGAAGAAAAAGAAGAAGGACGAGGGCGAGGAGAAGAAGGCAAATCTTCAGATCACCGATCAGGGCGTCGTCGCGGTGCAGGAGTTCAACCTTGACATCGCCGACAAGGAATTTATCGTTCTCGTCGGTCCGTCCGGCTGCGGCAAATCCACGACGCTGCGCATGATCGCAGGCCTTGAGGAGATCACCGAGGGCGAGCTGTATATCGACGGCAAGCTCATGAACGACGTCGCCCCGAAGGACCGCGACATCGCGATGGTCTTCCAGAACTACGCGCTCTACCCCCATATGACCGTCTATGAGAACATGGCGTTTTCTCTCAAGCTTCGCAAGGAGAGAAAGGACGTTATCGACAAGAAGGTCCGCGAGGCGGCGGAGATACTCGACATCACCCAGTATCTCGACCGCAAGCCCAAGGCGCTCTCCGGCGGTCAGCGCCAGCGTGTCGCCATCGGGCGCGCCATCGTGCGCGATCCCGCCGTCTTCCTCATGGACGAGCCTCTCTCCAACCTCGACGCAAAGCTGCGCAACCAGATGCGCGCCGAGATCATCAAGCTGCGTGAACGCATAGACACCACTTTCATATACGTCACCCACGACCAGACCGAGGCAATGACGCTCGGCGACCGTATCGTCATCATGCGCGACGGCTATATCCAGCAGATCGGCACTCCTCAGGAAGTGTTCAACAACCCCCGCAACCTCTTCGTCGCAGGCTTCATCGGCACGCCGCAGATGAACTTCTTTGACGCACAGCTCACCCGCGAGGGCGACAAGTACTTTGTCGAGCTCGGCGGCTACAAGGTGGAGCTTGACGCGGAGAAGGAAGCGCGCCTTGCCGCGAAAAATGTCCAGCCGCAGGAGGTCACGCTCGGCGTCCGTCCGGAGCATACCATCGTCGGCGATACCGGCATTGCGGCAAAGGTCGATGTGAGCGAGATGATGGGCTCGTCCGTGCATCTGCACGTCTCCGCCGAGGGCAAGGACGTCATCATCATCGTTCCCACCATCGACATGAAAGGTCACTACGCCATGGGCGACACCGTCCACTTCTCGTTCGAGGGCAATGTGGCGCACGTGTTCTCCAAGGAGAACGACAAAAACCTTGAGTGGTAAACGCTCAGGCATATTAAAGCTTAATAACAGAGAAATCCCGTCCGCAGAAGCGGACGGGATATTTTAATATGTGTTCGATTGTATATTACCGCTCCTCGCGGAAAAACGCAAGACCGAGAGAGGCGGGCGGCTGGTTTTCGCGCTTGCTGCGCATGCTCGTGACTACAAGCACGATGATCGTGACAAGGTACGGCAGCATCTTATAAAGCTCCTTCACGGCGAGATTCCCGCCCGTGGGGATGAAGATGTAAAGAATATAAAGCCCGCCGAAGAGAATGGAGGCAAGAACGCTTATGCTCGGTCTCCAGACGGTGAAGATCACCAGCGCAATGGCAAGCCAGCCGCGGTCGCCGAAGGCGTCGTTCGACCAGACGCCCGAGGCGTAGTCCATCACATAGTAAAGCCCGCCGAGACCTGCGATCATGCTGCCGATGCAGGTGGCCATGTACTTGTATCTGCCGACGTTGATGCCCGCGGCGTCAGCGGTGTTCGGGCTTTCGCCGACGGCGCGGAGGTTGAGCCCGACGCGCGTATGGTTGAGCATGTAGGACGCAGTGAGTGCGATGATAACCGCAAGGTAGGCAAGAAAGCCGTAGGAGAGGAAGAGCTTGCCGAACCAGCCCATGTTCTCCGCCGCGGGGAGCGAGCGGGAGAAGGCGAGGCTCGTCGCCGACAGGGCGATGGAAGGCACCTCGCTGCCCGTCAGCTTTATGAGCGAGCCGCCGAAGAAGTTGCCGATGCCCACGCCGAACGTAGTCATTGCAAGACCGGTGACGTTCTGGTTGGCACGCAGCGTGACGGTGAGAAAGCAGTAGATAAGCCCCATAAGAAGCGAGCCTGCAAGCGTTGCAAGAAGAGGGATGGCAATTGTGAGAAAGCCGTTCATGTTCGCCGCCGTGCCGCAGCCCTGCTCATAGAGAAAAGCCCCGATAACGCCGCTTATCGCGCCCACGTACATAATGCCGGGGATGCCGAGGTTGAGGTTGCCGGACTTCTCGGTGAGCGTTTCGCCGGTGCTGCCGAACAGCAGCGGGATGCCCTGCGCGACGGCTCTGGGGAAGAAGGAAACAAAATCAAACATCGCTCACGCCTCCTTTGCTGCCTTGCGCAGGCTGATCTTATAGCTGATGAAAAATTCGCAGCCGATGATGAAGAAAAGGATAATGCCGGTGAGTATATCGGCAAAGGACTGGTTGAGCGAGAACTGCGTGGCGATCTCCCCCGCGCCGCGATCGAGAAGGACGAGCAGCGCGCTTGTAAAGATCATGATGACAGGGTCAAACTTTGCAAGCCACGACACCATGACCGCCGTAAAGCCGCGCCCGTCGGCGATGCTCGTGGAGACGGTGTGGTTTATCCCGCCGACGAGCAGCAGCCCCGCCACGCCGCACAGCGCGCCCGAGAGGAGCATCGTGCGCACGATCACCCGGTCAACCTTGATGCCGACATAGCGCGCCGTGCGCTCGCTCTCGCCCACGACGGATATTTCATACCCGTGCTTGGAGTAGTTGAGATAGACATAAACTATCACGGTCAGCACCGCAACGACAATGATGCTGAGAAGGTATTTGTTCCCTGCGACGACGGGCAGCCAGCCTGCCTCGCTGTTCTGGTTGATGATGCCGATCTGTCCCGCGCCCTTGGGAACCTCCCACACAATGACAAAGAACGCGACAAGCTGCGTGGCGACATAGTTCATCATCAGGGTGAAAAGCGTCTCGTTCGTGCCCCACTTCGCCTTGAATATGGCGGGAATGCCCGCCCACGCGGCGCCGGCGAGGATGGAGGCGACCGTCATTGACGCGATGAGCGCCGCATTGGGCAGCGCCGGTGCGAGGCACTTCATGCACGCCGCCGCGGCAAGCGCGCCGATGAGCACCTGCCCCTCCGCGCCGATGTTCCAGAAGCGCATCTTGAAAGCCGGAGTGACGGCAAGGGAGATGCAGAGAAGTATCGCGATATTCTGAAACGTTATCCAGGTCTTGCGCGCCGTGCCGAAAGCGCCGGAGATGATCGTGCCGAAAACGGTGAGCGGGTCAAGCCCGGTCGTAATGTCGGTGATGAGCGCACACACGGCGAGCGCGAGAATAATTGCGCACGCGCGTATGCCCCACGCGGCGTACCACGGCAGAGTGCCGCGCCTGACGATATGTAAAAGAGGGGTGCTTGTTTTGCCGTTATTCATCTGCGTTGTTACCTCCCAGCTTTGTCATCATCATGCCGACGTCGCGCTTTTTCGCGCCGCGCCCGGGGATGATGCCGCTGACCTTGCCCGAGCAGAGCACCAGTATGCGGTCTGCAAGCTCCAGCAGCACGTCCAGATCCTCCCCCACGTATATTACCGCCACGCCCGCCTGCTTCTGGCGGTTGATGAGGTCATAGATCGTGTAGGAAGAGTTGATGTCAAGCCCGCGCACGGCGTAGGCGGTCAGCAGAACGGTCGGCGCGGAAGCGATCTCGCGCCCGACGAGCACCTTCTGCACGTTGCCGCCGGAGAGACGGCGCACAGGGGTGTTGATGCCGGGGGTGCTGACCTCCAGCTCCGTCACGACGTCCTCTGCAAGCTTGCGGGGGGATTTTCTGTCAGTGAATATGCCGCGTCCCTTGCGGAATGAGCGCAGCATCATATTGTCGGCAAGATCCATGCTGCCCACAAGCCCCATGCCGAGCCTGTCCTCCGGCACGAACGACAGCGCAACGCCCAGATCGGCGATGGCGAGCGGGTCCTTGCCCAGCAGCGGCTCGCGCGTTCCGTCGTCCCTGATATAATCAATGCTGCCGCCCTCCACGGGCTGCAGCCCCGCGATAGCCTCCAGCAGCTCCTTCTGACCGCAGCCGGAAATACCCGCGATACCGAGTATCTCGCCGGAGTTTGCCGTGAAGCTGACGTCGTCAAGCTTCACGATGCCGTCAATGCTGCGCACGGTGAGGTTTTTCACCTCGATGCGCGGCTTGGGATTGACAGGCTCGGGGCGGGCGATGTTGAGCGTCACCGCGTGCCCGACCATCATGTTCGTCATTTCCTGGGCGTTTGTGCTCTTTGTCGGCATATCGCCGATGAACTGCCCGTGGCGGAGTATGGCGACGCGGTCGGAGAGCGTCTCGACCTCGTGCATCTTGTGCGTGATGATGACGACTGCCTTCCCCGCGTCGCGCATGTTGCGCAGCACGGCAAAAAGCCTGTCCGTCTCCTGCGGGGTCAGCACGGCGGTCGGCTCATCGAGAATGAGTATGTCCGCACCGCGATAGAGCGCCTTGACGATCTCCACGGTCTGCTTTTGTGAAACGGACATATCGTATATCTTCTGCCGGGGATCGACCTCAAAGCCATAAAGGGCGCATATCTCCTCAATGCGCTGCCCGGCGCGCTCAAGGTCGAGCCGCCCCGGCTCCTTCAGCCCCAGCACGATGTTCTCCGCAGCGGTGAGCACGTCCACAAGCTTGAAATGCTGATGTATCATGCCGATTCCGAGATCAAATGCGTCCTTGGGGGAGCGTATGACGACCTCTTTCCCGTCGATGAATATCTGCCCCTCGTCCGGGAAGTAGATGCCGGAGAGCATATTCATAAGCGTCGTTTTCCCGCTGCCGTTCTCGCCGAGCAGCGCGAGGATCTCTCCCCTATATATGTCCAGCCAGACCTTGTCGTTTGCCACGACCTTGCCGAACGTTTTTGTGATGTTGCGCATCTGAACGGCGGGTATCTTATTGTCCAAGAGCAGTGCCCTCCTGTAAGTATTCGAAATTCGCGGTTTGCCATAAGTGTACAGTACCGCAAAGGGCAGCACGACACCGGAGAGTAGCGCCGCACTGCCCTTTACGGTGCTGCGTAAAGGGCGGGGGGAGACCCGGCGTGTATGTCGGGTCTCCCGGTATGGTTTATATGGAGGATGAATTATCAGCCGTAAGCCTCGTCAAGGAGGGTGATGCCGTCGATGCGGAGATCGAAGTACGGGGCGGAGCGGTACTCGCTCTCGTGGAAGTAACCGTCGGAGACGGCCTCGGTGTCGCCGGTGTAGGCCTCATCGGTGTCAACGTCGGCCATGTAGGAGGTGACGGTCTCGCCGTTGACGGTAAAGGTCGAGGTGTCGAACACGTGCAGCTCGCCGGACTCAAGCGCGGACTTGACCTCGGCGATCTTCTCGGCAGTGCCGGCGGCGGCGACCTTCTCATTGACCTCGGTGAGCACGACGGAGCCGGTGGCAAGCGTGCCGGTCCAGTCGGCGTCGATAGCCTCGCCGTTCTGGCAGGCGGTCATGGCGTAGACGTAGTACGGCGTCCAGTCAATGCGGGAGGAAACGATGAAGGTGTTGGGGCAGGCGGAAATGGTGGAGCCGTTGTAGGAAACGTTGGGAACGCCGGCGCTCTCGCAGGCAGTGGGCGCGCCCATGGAGTCGGCGTGCTGGCTGATGAGCTTGCAGCCGTTGTTGATGAGGGTGTTTGCGGCTTCCTTCTCGGCGGTCTCATCGTACCAGGAGCCGGTGAAGGTGACCTCCATGGTGGCGCTGGGGCAGACGGAGCGCGCACCGAGGAAGAAGGAGGTGTAGCCGGAGAGGACCTCGGCATAGGTGAACGCGCCGACGTAGCCTATCTTCGCCTCGTCCGCGGTGAACTCGCCCGCGTCGATCATCTCGTTGAGCTTGAGACCGGCGGCGACGCCGGCAAGGTAACGGCCCTCATAGATGGAAGCAAAAGCGTTGTGGTAGTTTGCAAGACCCTCGGTGTGGGCGCGGGTGCCGGTCGCGTGGCAGAACTGAACCTCGGGAAATTCCTTGGCGGCGGCGATCATGTAGGGCTCGTGACCGAAGGAGTCGGCGAAGATGATGCTGCATCCGGCGTCGGCAAGCTCCTCGGCCGCTTCCTGGCACTCCTGAGACTCGGGTATATTGGTCTTGAAAATGTACTGATCTTCGCTCAGACCCAGCTCCTCGCACGCGGCCTTGGCAGCGTTCATGAAGTTGAGGTCATAGGTGGAGTTCTCGTCATGCAGGAAGATGAAGCCGACCTTGAAGGAATCGGCGGCGACGGGCGCGGGTGCGGCATCGGATGCGGCATCGGATGCGGCGGGGGCGGAGGACTGACCGCAGGCGCACAGGGCAAACACCATGACGAGCGCCAGAAGCATTGCGATGATCTTTTTCATTCTACAATTTCTCCTCATATTTCATATAAGAATTTATCAAAACCGCGTGAGCGGGCTTGAACGAAATAAAAATGCGCACCGGGCGATATGCCGGTCTTTAAACCGGCACACGGTACGCAATAATAAAGGGCAATGAAAACACAAAGACGCAGATGGATAAACTGCGCCTTCGATAGCTTCCGATAGTCCGGTCATTTACGGCGTCCGGGTAGAGACTTCAAATCCATATCATTTGATTATATCGAAGGAGTTATTCAATTTACGTTTATAGACTACCAGTCTGCACCGAAAAAGTCAAGAGACGTTTTTCGACAGTTTTCACAGAAGTTGACGCGCGATTTTGTCAATCCTGCACGAACGTCAGCCCATCGTCGGACATGGAGGCGACGCGCGCGAGGGATTCCACGCGCACGCCCTGCGCGCGAAGAGCGTCCCCCCCGCCCTGGAAAACCTTCTCTACGGCGATGCCCGCGCCGACAAGCACAGCCCCCGCCTGCCCGACGAGCGCGCGCAGCCCCTCAAGCGCCGCGCCGGTGGCAAGAAAATCGTCCACGATGAGAACGCGCTCGCCCGCATGAAGATATTCCCTGGAGAGGATAACGGTGTTGGTGCTGCCGTGCGTGAAGCTGACGACCTCGGCGGAGTAAACGTCGTCGGAGATGTTTCTGGACTTGCTTTTCTTGGCGAAAAGAGCCTTGCAGCCGAAAACGTACCCCGTCATGACGGCAAGCGCGATGCCGGAAGCTTCGACCGTGAGAATCTTATCGACGCGCTCCCCCGCGAAAAGGCGCCTGAATTCCTGCGCCATATCGTAGAAAAGCCCGGGGTCAAGCTGATGGTTGAGAAAGCTGTCTACCTTGAGTATCCCGCCGGGTCTGACCTTCCCGTCGGCAAGTATGCGCTGCTCCAGAAGCTTCATGGTGGTATCCTCCCTGAGAGATGAAAGCGGTGATAAAACCGGTGAACCGAAAAAAGCCCGTCGGCTTCGACAGGCTTTGTTTCGGGTAATGTAAAATTACACAGCGCGGGTGACCTTGCCGCTGCGCAGGCAGCGCGTGCAGACGTAAACATGCTTGGGACTTCCGTCCACGATGGCCTTGACGCGCTTCACATTGGGCTTCCAGGTACGGTTGGAGCGTCTGTGGGAATGGCTGACCTTGATGCCGAAAGCCATGTCCTTGTCGCAGAACTGACACTTTGCCATGTGTTGAAGCACCTCCTTGCTTGTGTTTGGCTGTTTTGGACAGCTTTTATATATTAGCAGAACCGTAACCAAAATGCAAGAAAAATTTTGCCGCAGCCATAATTTTGTTGCCGTGGCGGCAGCCGTGCGGATTTCAACGCCCGGCTGCGTGTATTTGCTCTTGCAAAAGGACGGGGGTTTAGAATATAATATTATAAATAATGAGCAGAAAAACAAAGGAGAATACCGACGTGCGCAACAAATACACCGTCAAGCTGAAAACCATAGTCGCCGAGCATGAGCTGCACCCGCTGCACACCTCCACCGACTATGAAAACGCCGTGCTCACAACGGCGGACGTCAACCGCCCCGCAATGCAGCTGACCGGGTTTTATAATTATTTTGACCCGCACCGCCTGCAGATAATCGGGCGCGTGGAGAGCACGTATCTCGACACGCTCAGTCATGAGGAGCGTCTTGTTGCGCTGGAGCGCTTCATGCAGTATGACATCGCCGCGCTCGTCATCTGCCATGGGGTCGCGCCGTTTTCCGAATGCATGGAAATGGCGGAAAAATACGACCGCAACGTTTTCATCACAAACGAGGACACATCCACCTTTCAGGCGAACGTCATCGGCTCGCTGCACCACTATCTCGCCCCGCGGCAGACGGTGCACGGCGTGCTGGTGGAGGTCTACGGCGAGGGCGTTCTGCTGATGGGCGACAGCGGCATCGGCAAGAGCGAGACCGCGCTTGAGCTTATAAAGCGCGGACACCGCCTCATCGCGGACGACGCGGTGGAGATAAAGCGCATCGACCGCTATACCCTGCTCGCCTCCGCGCCGGAGCTGATACGCTATTATATGGAGCTGCGCGGCATCGGCGTTATCAACGTGCGCCATATCTACGGCGTGGGCGCGGTGAAGCCGGAGGGCGGCATCGACCTTGTCGTGCGCATGGAGCCGTGGGTCGAGGGGAAAGCCTATGACAGGCTCGGTCTCATCGATGAAAAGGAGGAGATACTCGGCGTTAGCCTCCCGCTCGTGACCATACCGGTGCGCCCCGGGCGCAATCTCGCCGTCATTGTGGAGCTTGCCGCGATGAACAACCGCCAGAAGAAGATGGGCTACAACGCCGCGGAGACGCTTGCCGCCGCGCATGACGCCGCGATAGACGCGGGAACGCTGTAAAGGAGCGATAAACCGTATGGAGAAGCTTGAAAACGCGATAGTTGAGATAAAAAAAACATTCCCGGGCATGAAAATACTCGAGAACGAGCCCATGAGCGCGCATTCCTCCATGCGCGTGGGCGGCGCGATACGCGCGCTCGCCTCCCCCGGCGACGTGTCGAGCCTTGCGAAGCTCTGCTGCATCCTCAAGGAGCACGAGCTTGCCCCGCTCATGCTCGGCAACTGCACGAACACCGTCTTCCCGGACGAGGGTATGCCGGACGTTTTTGCAGTCAGCACCGAAAAGCTGACGAAAATGTTTTTGCTGCCGGACGGAGCGATATACGCCGAGGCGGGCGTGCCGCTCAGCCGCCTTGCCGCCTTTGCCCAGCAGAACGCCCTTGCAGGGCTGGAATTTGCCTCGGGCATCCCGGGCACGGTAGGCGGCGCGCTGATGATGAACGCTGGGGCATACGGCGGGGAGATGAAGGACACGGTGGAGAGCGTCGTGTGCTACTATCTGCCCGAGCAGCGGCTTTATGAGATCCCGGCGGAGAAATGCGGCTTTGAATACCGCGGCAGCTTTTTCAAAAAAGTTCCCGGCAACGTCATAATAAGCGCGGTGTTCCGCCTTGTGCCGGGGGATAAGGACGAGATCGCCGCAAAAATGCGCGAGCTGAACGAGCGCCGCCGCGAAAAGCAGCCGCTCGATCTCCCCTCTGCGGGCAGCGCCTTCAAGCGCCCCGAGGGGCACTACGCCGCCGCGCTTATCGACGAGGCGGGGCTGAAGGGCTTCGCGGTGGGCGGCGCGCAGGTCAGCGAGAAGCACGCGGGCTTTGTTGTCAACACCGGCAGCGCCACCGCCAGAGATGTGCACGAGCTTTTGAAAGAGGTGCGCCGGCGCGTGTATGCACATTCCGGTGTGCTTTTGGAGCCGGAGATAATACTCTATCCGCCGGACTATAAGCTTGAGGATCGCGGACCGCAGGTGCCGCGCAACAGATTCGTCGATACCGGTGTTATCGCAATGCCGGACGATGCACAGCAAGAGGACAAATAAATGGAATTTCTTATAATCACGGGGCTGTCCGGCGCGGGAAAGAGCCGCGCGGCGGACGTGCTGGAGGATCTGGACTATTACTGCGTGGACAACATGCCCGTGGCGCTCATGCCGCGCTTTGCGGAGCTGTGCATGGCGACAAAGGGGCGCTATGAGCGCGTCGCCCTTGTCACCGACGTGCGCGAGAAGGACGGCTTCGACGAGCTTCTGAAAACGCTTGACCAGCTCAAGGATATGGACTGCACCTGCCGCATTCTCTATATGGACGCGGACGAGGCGACGCTTGTCAAGCGCTACAAGGAATCCCGCCGCCGCCACCCGCTTCAGACGCGCGGCATGAGCGTGGAGGAAGCCATCAAAAAGGAGCAGGCGCTGCTCGCCCCGGTGCGCGAACGGGCGGACTTTATCGTCAACAGTTCCTCGCTCACGCTGGGCATGCTGCAAAACCGTCTCTTCTCCCTCTTCGCCGGGGCGGGGCGCAAGCGCGAGATCGACGTGACGGTGATGAGCTTTGGCTATAAGCACGGGCTGCCGATGGATGCGGATCTTGTCTTCGACGCGCGTTTTCTGCCAAACCCCTACTATGTGGACGATCTGCGCCCGCTGTGCGGGCTGGACAGACCCGTCTTTGAGTTTGTGTTCGGTTATCAGCAGACGCGCACCTTCATGCAGAAGCTAGAGGAGCTTATAGATTTTCTCCTTCCGCTATATATCGAGGAGGGAAAGCTGTCGCTGACGGTCGCCATCGGGTGCACCGGCGGACGGCACAGATCCGTCGCCATCGCCTCCGCGCTCAACGACTATCTCACCGCCAGGGGGATAAACTCCGTGAACATAAACCGCGACGTGGAGAAATAACTATGTCATTTTCATCCGAAGCCAAGGCGGAGCTTTGCCAGCAGAAGATAGACCGCCGGTGCGACGCCGTGGCGGAGTGCTACGGCGTGCTGATGTACTGCAACACGTTCTCGCCCGGCGAGATACGTGTGATCACGGCGAGCGACGCTTTCTCGGCGCGCCTGCCGCGGCTTTTCCGCCGCGCCTTTTCGACAGCGTTCGACACCGTGCCGCCCGAGGGCGCGGCAGGGAAAAAGACGTTCACCGTCACATCGCGCGACAAGATAGAAAAAATACTCGACTGCTACGGCGCGGAGGCTGACACTCTTCTCACCCACCATGTCAATTACGGCGTGCTGGAGGAGGACTGCTGCCGCGCGGCATTTGTGCGCGGGGCATTTCTCGCGGGCGGCAGCGTCACGGACCCGGACAAGCGCTACCATCTTGAGCTTGCCACGCCGCATCGCAGCGTCAGCCGCGAGGTATACTCCATGCTGCTGGACATGGACTTTGCCCCCAGGGAGACCGAGCGCAGCGGCAACTCGCTTTTGTACTTCAAGCAGGCGGACGCGATAGCGGATTTTTTCACCACGATAGGCGCGCCCTCCACCGCAATGAAGGTGATGACCGCGAAGGTTGACAAGGAAATGCGCAACACCATAACCCGGCAGATCAACTGCGACTCGGCAAACACGGACAAAACCGTCCTCGCCGCGGAGGCGCAGCTTCGCGCCATACGGCGCATCGCGCGCGAATACGGGCTGGACGCGCTGCCGGAGCCTCTGCGCGACGCGGCGCTGCTGCGGATAACAAACCCCGCGGCGAGCCTTGCCGATCTCGCGCAGCTGTCGAATCCGCCAGTGACAAAAAGCTGCCTGAGCCACAGGTTCAGGAAGATAATGAGCCTCGTCCCGGACGCGGAAGAGGAATAGAGTATATATACCACAGGAGCAAGACCACAGATGAGCTTTGTACATCTTCACGTGCATACGGAGTATTCACTGCTCGACGGCGCGTGCCGTATAGATAAAATCGCAAAAAAAGCGGCGGAGCTGGGACAGACCGCCCTCGCCGTGACCGATCACGGCGTGATGTACGGCGCGGTCGCGTTTTACAAGGCGTGCAGGGAAGCGGGGATAAAGCCGATAATCGGGTGCGAGGTATATGTCGCCCCGCGCGGCATGACCGACCGCGACCATATGCTCGACAGCGATTATTCCCACCTTATCCTCCTGTGCAGAAACGAGACGGGCTACCGCAACCTCTGCTATCTCGTCTCCGCGGCGTTCACCGAGGGGTTTTACACAAAGCCCCGCATAGACTGGGCGCTGCTGCACGAGCATGCCGAGGGACTGATCTGCCTGTCGGGCTGCCTCGCGGGGGAGATACCGCAGAAGCTCCTACACGGCGATTATGCCGGAGCAAAGGCGCGCGCGCTGGAGCTTAACGAGCTTTTCGGCGAGAGGAATTTCTTCCTTGAGATACAGGATCACGGCATACGCGACGAAAAGCGTGCCGCGGCGGAGCTTATCGCGCTCCATAAGGACACGGGCATTCCCCTTGTCGTCACAAACGACGCGCACTATATAGAAAAGCAGGACGCATATTATCAGGACGTTTTGATGTGCATACAGATGGGCAAGACCGTTGACGACCCCAACCGCATGCGCTTTGAATCGCAGGAGCTGTATCTCAAGAGCGAGGAGGAGATGCGCGCGCTCTTCCCGGACTGGCAGGAGGCGGCGGACAACACCGCCGACATTGCCGAGCGCTGCAATTTCGACTTCCGCTTCGGGCACTATTACCTTCCGCGCTTCAGGCTCCCCGAGGGGGAGACGGACAGCAGCGCCTATCTCCGCAAGCTCTGCGAAAAAGGCTTTGCCGAGCGCTACCCCAACAGCCCCGAGGTGCACGCCCAGCTCGACTATGAGCTGGAGATGATAGAAAAAATGGGGTTTGTGGACTATTTTCTCATCGTCTCGGACTTCATCGGCTATGCCAAACGAAACGGGATCCCCGTCGGTCCGGGACGCGGCAGCGCGGCGGGCAGCGTCGTGTCCTACTGCCTGCACATCACGGACGTCGATCCCATAAAATACAGCCTCTTTTTTGAACGCTTTCTCAACCCTGAGCGCGTCTCCATGCCGGATATAGACGTGGACTTCTGCGTCAACCGCCGCAGCGAGGTCATAGACTACGTCAAGCGCGTCTACGGCGAGGATCACGTCGCACAGATCGTCACATTCGGCACGATGGCGGCGCGAAACGCCGTGCGCGACGCGGGGCGCGCCCTCTCCGTCAGCTATGCGGACACGGACGCTGTGGCAAAGCAGATACCCTCCGGTCCGGGCGCGCTGAATATGACGCTCGACGAGGCGATCAGGCTTTCAAAGCCACTTCGCGAAATGTACGAGAGCGACGACACCCTTCGCCGCCTTATCGACACGGCGCGTGCTCTCGAGGGCATGCCGCGCCACGCCTCCACCCATGCCGCCGGCGTTGTGATAACGGAAAAGCCGGTGTATGAATACGTGCCGCTGGCGAAGAACGACGAATCCGTCGTGTGCCAGTACCCCATGACGACGCTGGAGGAGCTGGGGCTGCTGAAGATGGATTTTCTCGCCCTGAGAAACCTCACGGTGCTTGACGATGCGGTCAGGCTCGTGCAGGAAAAGGAGCCGGGCTTCAAAATAGAAGACGCGCCCGAGGACGACGCGGCGACGTATGAGATGCTCGCCCAGGGGCGCACGAGCGGCGTGTTCCAGCTTGAAAGCACGGGCATGACGGGCGTGTGCGTGGGGCTGAAGCCAAAAAGCATTGAGGACATCACCGCCCTCATCGCGCTCTACCGCCCGGGTCCTATGGACAGCATCCCCCGCTTTCTCGAATGCTCCGCCCACCCGGAGAAGGCAAGCTACAAGCATGAGCTTCTCCGCCCCATCCTCTCCGTCACCTACGGGTGCATCGTCTATCAGGAGCAGGTCATCGAGATAATCCGCCGCCTTGCGGGCTTCTCGCTCGGTCAGGCGGACATGATCCGCCGCGCGATGTCCAAAAAAAAGCACAAGGTCATCGACGCCGAGCGCGTCGCCTTTATCCACGGCGATCCAAGCCGCGGCATTCCGGGCGCGCTGGCAAACGGCGTGAGCGAGAGCGTGGCAAACAGCATATATGACGAGATACTCGACTTTGCAAGCTATGCCTTCAACAAAGCGCACGCGGTGTGCTACGCCATCGTCGCCTACCGCACCGCGTACATGAAACGTCACTACCCCCAGCAGTACATGGCGGCGCTTCTGACCTCCGTGCTCGACAACAGCCCCAAGGTCGCCGAATATATCGCCGAATGCCGGGAGATCGGCATAAAGCTGCTGCCGCCCGATGTGAACGAGTCCGGCGCGAACTTCACCGTCTCGGGGGAGAATCTGCGCTACGGTCTTGTGGCGATAAAGGGCATCGGCTGGGGCGCGATAAACGCCCTCGTCGCCGAGCGCGAGCGCGGCGGGCTTTTTGAGAGCTTCGAGGACTTCTGCCGGCGCATGTCCGGTAAGGAGCTCAACCGCCGTGCGGTCGAAAACCTCATAAAGGCGGGGGCGTTCGATTCGCTGGGCTATAAGCGCCGCGCGCTCATGCAGATCGCGGACGCGGTCATCGACAGCATCGCTCAGGCGGAGCGGGACAATATCTCCGGGCAGATGGATCTTTTCGGCGCAGACGAGGGTGAGGACGCGGCGCGCCCCGTCACCATACCCATCCCGGATATCGAGGAGTTTTCCGCGCGCGAGAAAATGGCGATGGAGAAGGAGACGACCGGGCTTTATCTCACAGGGCATCCCATGGACGAATACCGCGATGCGGTGCGCAAAATAGGCGCGTCGCCCATCGGCGCGGTGATGGCGGACTTTGCCGGGGACGAAGGACCCAAAAGCTATTCCGACGGGCAGTACATCACCGTGGCGGGCGTTGTCGCTGGAGTGAAGACCCGCCCGACAAAAAACCGCTCGCTCATGAGCTATATAACGCTTGAGGACGACACAGGCACGATGGAGCTTATCGCGTTCCAGCGCGTGCTTGACCGCAGCGGCGAATTCATACAGGACAACGCCGCGCTCATCGTCAAGGGGCGCATCTCCGTGCGCGACGAGAAGGAGCCGCAGCTCATGGTGGACACCATCCGCCCCATATCGGACGCGGACGCAGTGCGCTCCGCAGCGGAGAGCGCGAAGGCGAACGGCGCGCGGAGAACATCGGGCGGTCATGCGGGGCAAAAGCTCTGGGTGAAGCTGCCCTCGGAGGACGATGCGCGCATAAAGCGCATAGAGCTGATACTTGAGATGTTCCCCGGCACGCAGCAGCTTGTCATCTACTGCGAGCGGGAGAAGAAAAAGCTCACCGCCAACTGCCTCATCCATGATGCGCTCATTGACGAGCTGAAGGAAATGCTGGGAGAGGAGAACGTCGTGCTGCGGTGAAAAAATTTTTCCTCCCGCTCCGCGCGCGACGCTCCCTCCCGGCTATAAGGTGAGGATCCCCTGACTGCGCGGCGGAAAATGCCGGAAAATAAAGAAAACAGGTGCACGGTCGAGCGACCGTGCACCTTCTGCAGTATCATATTATTTCTTTATTCCGCCGCGTCCGGGGCGAGAGAACGGTACGCCCATGTGACGAGCTTTTCGACCGCCGGGCGAATCACCCGGTCGATCACATTGACGAGCCTGTCCGCCGCGGCGGACAGCGACACTGCCAGAGCGTAGCTCACCGGCAGGGCGAGCGGGAAGAGGATAAGCCGCCGCGCCGCCTCCGGCACGAGCGCCGACAGCCATCCGTAGATGAACGAGTCAGTAATGGACGAGAAAAGGAACGCGCCGTAGGAATACTTCGAAACCGCCTCCGTCAGCCGTGCCAGCCATGCCGGGCAGCGCGACAGGTCGAGATTCAGCACAAAGAGGAAGAGCAGCGGCGATAAAACCGCGTTTTGCAGGCTCTCATGCGCATATAGAAAAGCCTGCGTATACGGCAGCGAGACGGGCGATGCGGGCGAATAGACAAAAAAGTTATACAGCGAGAACACGCACCACGCCGCGAGCAGCCACAGCCCGCATTTTTTTACGCCCGGCTGCGGGCGGTATTCGCCGATGTACGCGCCCATAAGGTAGAACATTACCGGCCAGATGCGCTGCCACCAGTAGGGGCAGAGGCTGACAAAGGCGTTGAGCGCCGAGAACGGCAGGCACGAGAGCGCGGCGACGCTGAAAACAAGTATGCGCTTGTGCCCGCGGCAGGAGAGGGAGGAATACATGAGGTTGAGAAACGGAATCAGCAGAAAAAGCCCGCCGTAGAGCAGAATGTACCAGCTGTACTCCGACGCCGTGAAGTTGACGATAGAGCCAAAGAAGCTGCGCACCGTCAGCTCCGTGCCAAGCCAGAAGTGCGAATACAGCAGGTCGAGCACGGCGCAGATGAGGTACATCTCCAGAAGGCGGAGTATCCCGAGATAATAGCGCGCGCTCAGCTTTCGCCCGCGCTGAAAGTAGCCCGACAGCATCAGGAAAAGCGCAAGCGCCGGCGTGAACGACGTGCGCGCAAATTCCGAAACTACTGCGCCTATCCCGGTGAACCCGGCGTTATATATATCGCAGTGGGTGTAAAAATGCACGCCCATGACGAAAAAGAGGGCAATGCAGCGTATGAGATCGGGGTTGATCTCGCGCGCCCTCGCGGGAGTATTAGGCATATGTCTCTCCTTGCTCCTTATCCTGAAAAACTGCGGCACAGATGCCGCACGCAGCAGCTTTCGCACCGGGGGCGGCGCGCGGTGCACACGGCGCGTCCGTGCAGCACCAGCGCGTGGCAGAAGGCGGAGGACTTCTCCGGATCTATCACTCTGCGCAGCACGGCTTCGATCTTCACGGGGTCCTTGACGCCGTCAACTATGCCGAGGCGGTTTGTCAGGCGGATGCAGTGCGTGTCCACAACGGTTGCGCCGGGGACGTGAAAAACGTCGCCCAGTATGAGGTTTGCGGTCTTGCGCCCGACGCCGGGCAGCGCGGTCAGCTCCTCCATCGTGTGCGGCAGCTTCCCGCCGTATTTTTCAAGGAGGATCTGCGCGCACGCGACGATGTCCCGCGCCTTTGCGTGGTAAAACCCGCAGGAGCGCACGTATGCCTCCACATCCTCCACCCGCGCCGAGGCAAACGCCTCCAGCGTCGGGAAGCGTTTGAAGAGGGCGGGAGTGATCTTGTTCACGCGCTCGTCCGTACACTGCGCGGCAAGGCGCACAGAGAACAAAAGCTCATAGTCCTTGCCCCAGTCGAGCGTGCACCCCGCCTGCGGATACTCTGCCAGCAGCAGCGCGACGATCCCATCTATATCTCTCTGCGGCAGCATGCTTATCTCACAAGGCTGATGCTGCCGCCGCACTCGAGCACGTCGATGGGCGTGTTCATATATGCGCCGCCGAAGTGCCACTCCACCGAGAGCGTGTAGGAATTCGAGCTGCCCACGGGCAGATCGACATTGAACGTTTTGGACGCCAGCTCGTTTTTCGCCATGGTGTTGCCGTCATAGGTGATCGCGCCGACATCGAGCGTGGCATACTCCCCGTTGAGCGCGATGTTCAGCGAACGCGCCGGCTCAAGGTGAAGGCTGTATGACATGGTGCTGACGGTGACGGTGACGGCGACGGTGCTGTCGTCCACGGACTTTGCCGACCAGTCCGCCACGATATTAAGCCCCTGCACCGGGGAGGCGGATTCAAAGCTGCCGCTGCCAAGCTCCGTTCCGGCAGGAACGGGCGTGGGCGTGGGTGCAGGCGTGGGCGTGGGGATGGGCGTGGGTGCGGGCGTTTCCGTCGGCAGGGGGAGGAGCGTAGGCTCTGCGGTCGCCTCCGCGGGCGCGAACGTCGGCACGGAGGTGACGACGGTAGACTGCGTCTCCTTCGCGTCAAGACGCACATCGTCGATGCTGGTGGCGTCCTGCCCGTCGTTGAGAAGCGAGAATATCACCGCCACGAGCAGCACAAACACGACTATAAAGAGAACAGCAACAAGCTTGTTTTTCATGGTAAACACTCCTTAATTCCGGTGTACCCGATATTATACAATACACCGCGCAAAATGTCCATTGCAAGAATGTGAAGTAATTATGGGGAAATGAAAGGTAAACGGAAAACCGCCTCGAATTCGAGGCGGTTTTATGGCGTTTATGAAGTCTGCGTATATCAGCTCACAGCTGCTTCTGGGCGTTGATCTTCACGCCGGGACCCATGGTGGAGGCGGTGACGCAGGACTTGATGTACTGACCCTTTGCGGACGCGGGCTTTGCCTTGATGATGGCGCCGATGAGAGCGGCGTAGTTCTCATAAAGCTTCTGCGCGCCGAAGCTGACCTTGCCGATGGGGCAGTGGATGATGTTGGTCTTGTCCAGACGGTACTCGACCTTACCGGCTTTCGCCTCGTTGATGGCCTGCTTGATGTTGGGGGTGACGGTGCCCGCCTTCGGGGACGGCATCAGCCCCTTGGGACCGAGGGTCTTACCGAGACGGCCGACGATGCCCATCATGTCGGGGCTGGCGATAACGGTGTCAAACTCAAACCAGTTCTCTTTCTGGATCCTCTCAACAAGCTCCATGCCGCCGGCATAGTCTGCGCCGGCCTCCATGGCTTCCTCAACGCGCTCGGGCTTGCAGAAGCACAGCACGCGCACGGACTTGCCGGTGCCGTTGGGGAGAACGATAGCGCCGCGGACCTGCTGGTCGGCGTGACGGCCGTCAACGCCGAGCTTGACGTGCAGCTCAACGGTCTCGTCAAACTTTGCCTTGCTGGCGTTGCAGACGAGGGTGAGCGCTTCCATGGGATCGTAGAGTGCCTGTTTATCTATGAGCTTGGAGCTCTCTTTATAATTTTTACTTCTGAACACTTTGTTTTCCTCCTAAAAATGTGGTTGAGTCGGATGGATAAATCCTCCCACGTCAGGCATTCATGCCCTGCTGCCGGCTCAGTCGCCGACGATGACGCCCATGGAGCGGCACGTGCCCGCGATCATGCTCATTGCGGACTCGATGTCGGTGCAGTTGAGGTCGGGCATTTTCTGCTCGGCGATCTTGCGGACGTCTTCCTTGCTGATGGTCGCGACCTTGTCTCTCTGGGGAACGCCGGAAGCGGTCTCAATGCCGCAGGCCTTCTTGATGAGCAGTGCGGCAGGAGGAGTCTTGGTGATGAAGGTGAAGCTGCGGTCGGAGTACACGGTGATGACGACGGGGATCATCATGCCCATGTCGTTTTTGGTGCGCTCGTTGAAGTCCTTTGTGAACTGACCGATGTTAACGCCGTACTGACCGAGAGCCGGTCCGACGGGGGGCGCCGGAGTCGCCTTGCCGGCAGGAACCTGGAATCTAACGTATCCTACTACTTTCTGTGCCATTTACAGCACCTCTTTCTTATTATTCTTTGATTGCATCGACCTGATCGAGCTCCAGATCCACCGGAGTCTCCCTGCCGAACATGGAGACGACCACACGAACCCTGTTCTTTTCGGGCTCGAGCTCCTCCACGATGCCGTTGAAGCCGGCCAGAGGACCGTCGTTGACCCTGACCTCGTCGCCAAGCTCATAGCCCACGACGATCTCCTTGTGTTCGACACCCAGATCGTAAATTTCCTGCTCCGTCAGGGGGATGGCCTTGCCGTCCGAGCCGACGAAGCCCGTTGCACCGCGGACATTGTGGATCAGATGCCAGCTTTCGTCCGTGAGGATCATCTTCACCAGCACGTAGCCGGGGAAGACCTTGCGCTCGACGGTTTTCTCCTTGCCGTCCGTGATCTCCGTGACGGTCTCGAGGGGAATGCTGACCTCTCTGATCAGGTCTGTCATTCTGCGGTTTTCAGCCGCCTTCATAACCGCGGCTGCCACTGCGTTTTCATAACCGGAGTACGTATGCACTACGTACCATTTTGCTTCTTCGGCCATGTCTTTAACCCGCCAGTGTAAACAGCGCCCTGACGAGCATCTGCGCCAGCTCGTCAAAGCCCCAGATAACTATTGCGGAAGCCACCATCATCACGACGGAGACGAGCACGTTGTTGAGAAGAGTCTTCGGCGTGGGCCATATGACCTTTTTCAGCTCGCTTTTCATCTCGCGGAACCACTTGCCGATCCTCTTGAAGAAGCCGGGCTTGGTATCGTCCTTCTTGACGGCGGTGACAGGCTTTGCAGGAGCGGAGTTCGTCTTCTTTTCTTCAGCCATTTTCACGCATCCTTTCAGACTTTACTTTGTTTCCACGTGCTTGGTGTGCTTTCTGCAGAAGGGGCAATACTTGTTGCGCTCCAAACGGTCGGTGGTGTTCTTCTTGTTCTTGACCGTGTTGTAGTTTCTCTGCTTGCATTCTTCGCATCTAAGGGTGATCTTGATCCTTGCGTCAGCAGCCATTTTTTCGGCACCTCCTATTTTATTTACCGGCTTGTCCGATTACCCGGGCGCGCCGGCATTGCCTCCCTGTCCGCGCAAAAACGCGCGCAAAAATAGACCTCTCGGTCGACAGGTAATACATAATATATCACAGCGCACACTCTGCGTCAACAACTTTTTTCGCTGAAATTTGTTGAAAATACAAGGCTTTGCTTGCGCCCGCGGCGCATTAGTGATATAGTCAGTTCGCAAAAGAAATCATATTGGGGATGTACTATGGACTATAAGGAAGCGTTGGAATATATAAACGGCGTGGCGTGGTTCGGCTCGAAGCCGGGGCTTGAGCGCATCGGCGAGCTGATGCACCGCCTGGGCGACGTGCAGAACGGTCTGAAATTCGTGCACGTCGCGGGAACAAACGGCAAGGGCAGCGCCTCGGCGATGCTTGCCTCCGTGCTGCGCGCCGCCGGATACAAAACCGGACTTTTCACATCGCCCTACCTCGCGCGCTTCAACGAGCGCATGCGCATCAACGGCAGGGAGATAGACGACGACGCGCTCGCCGGCGTCGTCTCGCGCGTGCGCCCGCTGGCGGACGCTATGGACGAGCACCCCACGGAGTTTGAGCTTATGACCGCGGCGGCGCTTTTGTGGTTTGCGGAGGAAAAGTGCGACGTCGTGGTGCTGGAGGTCGGACTCGGCGGGCGGTATGACGCGACGAACGTGATAGCCGCACCCGAGGCGGCGGTGATAATGAACATCGGGCTTGACCACACGGCGGTGCTCGGCGGCACGGTGGAAAAGATAGCGTGGGAAAAGGCGGGCATAATAAAGCCCGGGTGCGATGCGGTGCTCTACGAACAGAGCGAAAGCGTGACGGCGGTTATCCGCGCGGAATGCGAAAAGCAGGGCGCGGCGCTGCACATTGCGGACTTTTCGCAAATTGTGAGCGAATTCGACAGCCTTGACGGGCAGGTGTTTACGTATAAGGGCGACGCTTACGCCCTGCCGCTGCTCGGCGCGCATCAGCGCAGAAACGCCGCCGTGGTCATAGAGACGGTGCAGGTGCTCAGAGCACGCGGCTGGAGGCTGGAGCAGAGCGATGTGGAGCACGGTCTGTACGCCGTCGCGTGGCCGGCGCGGTTTGAGATCGTGGCGGACGACCCGTATTTTGTGGTAGACGGCGGGCATAACCCGCAGTGCGCCCAGACCGTGGCGGACAACCTCCGCGCATACTTCCCGGGCAGGCGGCATGTGCTGCTCATGGGCGTGCTGGCGGACAAGGACTACATGAAAATGACGGAGATACTCAACGCTGCGGCGGACGAATATGTCTGCGTCACGCCCGACAGCCCGCGCGCCCTCCCGGCGGAGAAGCTGGGCGAGTGCCTGAAGCGCTTTGGAAAGCCCGTGAGCGTTTGCGCCTCGATACGCGAAGGCGTCGGCGCGGCGCAGGATGCGGCGGGGGAGGACGGCGTCGTGTGCGCCGTCGGCTCGCTGTATATGGCGGGCGAGATCAGAGGCTGCTTCGGGCTGAAGTGAAAGGGAGGGAGAGCCATATTATGCGTATAATGGCGATAGACTACGGCGATGCGCGCACGGGACTGGCGGTGTCCGACCCGACGGGGCTTATCTGCGGCGAGGCGTGGACGATACAGGAATGGAACATGGAACGCGCGGCGCAGCGCATCTGCGACGAGGCAAAAGCGCGCGGAGTGGAGCGCTTCGTGCTCGGTCTCCCGCGCAACATGGACGGCAGCGAGGGTCCGCGCGCCGAGCTGAGCCGCCGGCTTGCAGGGCTTTTGAGCGAGCGCTGTGACATACCAGTGACGCTCTGGGACGAGCGGCGCTCGAGCATCGAGGCGCACGCGATCCTCCATGCCGCGGGCAAAAAGGAGCGTACCCACCGCCGCACGGTGGACGCCGTCGCCGCGAGCCTCATCCTTGAGGGGTATCTCGGCTCGCTGCGGTAAAAAGGGCGGCAAAAAACAATTTTTCAATTTATAGTATAAATACCCTCCTTTATTTTTCCCCGATCGACATATACTCTATTAAGGCAGCAAAAACAGAAAAAGAATTTGCGGCGGGGAGGATATTTATACATGAAAAAAGCAATGATCGCCACGCTGTTCTGCCTTTGCATATGCTCTGCACTGGGCGCGTCCGCGTCGGCGCAGGAGCTTGTGGTCGGCGGACAGGCAGTGGGCATACAGGTGGGCACGAAGGGCGTTATCGTCGCGGGGCTTACGCAGGTGGAAACGGCGGACGGCGCGAAAAGCCCGGCGCAGAGCGCGGGCATGAAAAAGGGCGACGTGATAGAAAAGATAAACGGCGAGGTGGTCAACACGGCGTCCGGTCTTATCGACGCCGTGGGCGCGCTCAACGGCGCGGGCGCGGAGCTTACCGTGCAGCGCGGCGGGAAGACCATGCGCGTCACGGTGCAGCCGGTGCAGAACGCCGAGGGGCAGTGGATGATGGGGATGTGGCTGAGAGACGGCGTGTCCGGCATCGGCACGCTCACATTCTGCGACCCGGCGACGGGGGTCTACGGTGCACTGGGGCACAGCATAAGCGACGCGGACACCGGCACGAAAATGCCGATCAGCGAGGGCAGCATAACGGATGCGGAGATCGTCAGCGTCACACGCGGCGCACCCGGCGCGCCGGGCGAGCTTAACGGCTGCGCGGACACGCAGCGCGTGCTGGGCAGCATCGAGGGCAACACCGCCCACGGCATCTTCGGCAAGGCGTACACCGCCTTCGGCGGGCGCACGACGGAGACCGGCGCCATCAAAACCGGACCTGCGACCATCGTCTCCACCGTCAGCGGCAGCCAGCCGCGTGAATACAAGGTCGAGATCAACCGCATCTACCGCGACGCGGAGGGAGAGCACGTCATGCTGACCGTTGTGGATCAGGCGCTGTGCGCACAGACGGGCGGTATAGTGCAGGGCATGTCAGGCAGCCCCATATTGCAGGGCGGACGGCTCGTGGGCGCGGTGACGCATGTGTTCGTCAACGACCCTACGCGCGGCTACGGCGTGAGCATACAGGATATGCTCGCTTCGGCGGGCGTGCTGGAGCAGGCGGCATAGAAATATTTCGGCAGCAGCATTTTGAGAACTTTCAAAATGCGCGGCGGAAAGCGCGGTCAAAAAAACAAAGATTTAAAGCCGGATAACTGAGCGGCGGGGCAGGATGCGCCGCATCCTGCCCCGCCGGCAGACCCGATCGTCTTTACTATTTTCTCTGAAGCCAGCCTTTGAATAATCCGCCTTTAAAGAGAGAAATAATTATGAAGAAAACGTCAGCAATGAGAATAAAGAGGAACGACGGCAGAAGTATGCGAGTGTACTTTTCTCCAAAAGCAGCTCCTTTACTGACTTTAGATCCCATTTTAAGCATATAAAAGATTGCGCCGGCGTGAAAGAAAAATATAACAAGCAGCGCGAACAGAAAACCATGTATAGCGTCAACCGGAAGCCAGTTTGAGTATATAATGCCGCTGATCAAAAAACTTAATAGAAAAATTCCGCATTCTATCATCAGAACGACCTTCAAAGCGTTAAACATAACGCCTCCGCCGATTCCGATGCCGCCGCACCATTGAAGATCAGACCGTGTGCAGAAATTCTCCAGCACACGAAACAATGGGGCGTTTTGCTCTCCTTCGATAAATCCGTTGTTGGCAATGGCGTATATTTTCAATTCAATTTCATGCTCCTTGCAGAAGCCTTCCATTTCGCGCAAAAAGGATAATATATGAGACGGAACGCAATCAACATACAGAGGAAGCAGGAAGACTACTGCATCAGCGCTGATTATCTGCCCGAATATTTTTTTGTGGTCGCTTTTTGTCCGCAATCTCAGGAAAACTTTTTGCCCGCTTATAAATATGCCTTGTAATCTGCCAAAATAGTCGGAAGCGCTGAAGCGTTTTTTAGGGCTTCCATTTATAAAAACAGTTTTCATTCAATGACACCTGCCAACTGCTCCGGATGCTCAACAAATACAACCTGTGACTTTTTATATCCGTAATTTATCGCATTTCTTTTAACTATTTCTTTAAAGGTGGTCTTTTCCCGCTCCGTAATATCTCCATATACATAAACCCTTATGCTTTCATGCTCGCCATAGCGAAGCGTGTGGTGCATTTGCCCGCCTCTATATGTGCTCAAGGGCGTTGAAAGTCCGATGCTTCGGTCTATGATCGCTTTCACA
>ERZ808252.708-NODE-708-length-29620-cov-6.956706_pt1 | contig 29620 bp, 18 predicted proteins | sample MGYA00521242_ERZ808252 | MGnify/ENA primary metagenome ERZ808252 (study PRJEB31516, sample SAMN03275581) | gut metagenome | biome: mammalia-associated habitat; material: feces | host: Papio cynocephalus | place: Kenya | collected 2012-08-07 ...
CGTCCGTGAGGGCCGTGTCTCCGCTACTGCCAACCTCATACCACTGGTAAGAAAGGTCACCATTTCCGGCTCCGACAGCTTCCACTGTCAAGGAAGTTGTTCTTCCTGCGGATTTTTCCTCCGCTACAGATTGCGGCTGTTTCGTTATGGTCGGAGTGTAGTCAGTTTCGGTTATGGTAACATTGAACTTATACAGCTCACTTGCCGTGAATTCCTTGGCGGATTCGTTGTAGTAGCCGATCTGGACTGTAAAATAGTTTCCTGTTCCCTTGGAAAACTTCGACATGTCCAGGGTGGTATTCTGCTGGAACGCACCGGCCTCAACTGTCTCACCGTTATAGCTCACAGCCATGCGCCATCTCGGAGCCAAAGACAAATTCATTGGCAGAACAGTCAGGGTATACGCTCCATCCTTATCCAGCGTAACCTCGTCCTCGGCACCCTGCCAGGAATTAGATCGGGTGAAAATTGTATTCTCTCCCTGGGTTATGGACAAGGTCTGTGCATACATCATGTACGCAGTGACCGTAGCAACTTCCGATTTAACGGTGTATGCTTTCCCGTTTACTGTATTGGTAACTATGCAGTAATAGCTCTTTGTCCCCAGACGTTTCAGGGATGCCTCGTAGGTATTGGTAGTAGCGCTTGCGTCCGTGAGGGCCGTGTCTCCGCTACTGCCAACCTCATACCACTGGTAAGAAAGAACACCATTTCCAGCTCCGGCAGCTTCCACTGTCAGAGAGCTTGTTCTTCCCGCGGATTTTTCCTCTGCTACAGACTGAGGCTGCTTTGTGATAGTCGGGGTGTAGTCGGCCTCATCATTTTCGGGCATTCCGAATTCTTCAGATAAAACAAGTTGGTTTTCTTCGTCTAATTCGTTATTTACTTCTAAGCCAGCATTTATTTCTGGCTGTAAACCATCCTCAGCAGCATTGCTTGGCGAATTAGCGCTATCATCTTGTACCGCATCGTCAACTTCGGAATTAATCTCTCCATCTGTATTACCATTAAATTCAGGAGAAATATCTTCGCCATCAACAGTTAATGGCGATTTTTCTATATTTTCACCTTCTCCTATACTATCCGTAGAAACTGCAATTGAACTCTCATCATTTTCTACCGCATACGCAGGAGAGGGAATATATGGGAGCAAAAGCGAAAATGCAAGTAAAAAACTGCATAATCGTCTTGCCAATAAGCTGTTGTTTTTCAAAGTACGCCTCCATCCGCAGAGGAATCCGTTGAGAATTAATAATTCAGAAAGCACAAGATTCCCGTGCAATAAAAAAACAGCCCTGCGACCCTATCAGATTGGGCCGCAGGGCTGAGTTGTTCAACTAAAGACTAAGACAAAATCAAGCGGTTACAAGGGGAGTAGTGGTGGTCCACTCGGAAACGGTGAACTCATAAACCAGCTGAACGACCTCGGTTGCCCGAACATTGTAGCAACACATATAGTCCCAAATCTGGGGGCTCAGATTGCTGCTGTAGGTCCAGTCATAGCCAGCATAGATGTAAGTATACTCGCCTGTGGTCTCATCATAGTCAATCAGGCCATACCCCTGGTAGGCACCAGTGTACCAGGTGATCTTGCTTACATCATACTTCTTGTCGGTCAGGTTCTTTACATCCTGTGCGTTGCTCTTGTCAAACTTCGTAGTAGCGTAAGCACCATAGCCATTCAGCGCATAGTGAATGGTAGACGGATTATAATAATCTGCTACTTGCTTCCAGTCACGCGCATGAACTGTGTCCGTATCAAGCGCAGACTTCACACTCTTGCCAGTCGTCGCAGCGACAGTCCAAGAGTCGGTAGCGCCGCTCCGGGAGTTCTTAACGGTTACATTGATGTACGGCGTCGCGGGGGTGTCTGCGAAGGCGGTCACGCTCAGCGATGCGAACATCACCAGAACCAGAACCAAAGACAGAATACGTTTTGCCATTTTCATAGGTTTTCGCTCCTCTGTAGAATATTTATGTCACAGCCTTTCGACTGTTGACACCATGATTTGTGAACACCTCCGTCGTTTCCGCAACGATCCCCGCTTCCATTGGGGCCCACCATACAAACGGGCATCATCCCCAACCCACTTCGTCACGCTCCGGCTCAAAGGCCATCCCCGCACAATCCCACAGATCGGTGTCGCAGCACAACATCGATATTCATTTTCTATATGCCTCCGGGTCACGTCCCGGTTGACACCCATTTTTCCTTGCCAGGAACGCCAATTTCTGTTCCCGTCTCGGCTTCTGGACTCCCTTCGGCAGCGGCAGCTTGGCCTCGGTCAACGCAATGGACCAGCAGACAAACCGCTCCGCAATGTACCGCCCGCCCTCAACTTCATAAGAGTAGGGGGAGCGACCCAGCGTTTCCGCGCAGGTACGAAGGTACTCCAGTATTTCATCGTCGCGCATATCCCCGTGGGCTTCTCCCCACCGGGCGTCCCGCTCTATGCGGGCCTGTTTTTCGGCCTGAGCGACTGCGGCCTTTTCCAAATTCGCAGCCCGGAGGGCTTCCCGTTTTTGCGCTTGACGCTCATCAAAGATACGGGACTGCTCTTTCATGGTTTTGTGGTAGATGCGTCTGCCCTTATCGCTGACTCTATGCGTCGGATAGGGCAGCCCAGCGGCGGTCAGTGCTTTCGACCAGCCCCCGAAGTGCTCGGCGATCATACCACCGCCGAATACCTCTCTGGGGTAGGGCGAATGCCCGAGCTCCTGGGCGCATTGCCGCAGGTAGGCGATCAGCTGCTCGTCCGTGTCGTCCCGATGGGCAGCCGCGAACTCGGCATTCTTGCGCCGCATGGCGGCGTTGGTCATTGCCTCCAGCTGCTGCTGTTTCCACCGTTGCGGATCAAAACGATAAGGTTTGTCTTTGTTGCTCACACCGTATCCCTCCATCATCAAGGCGCAATGCCTCTATTTTGGTGGGATCTTACGGTGTTGCTCGCGTCCAAAGATCGACCTTGGTTTTGTAGGTCTCCTGGCTCTGTGCAGCACTGCCGCCTTCTCACTTTACAGCAATGGCAATTTGGCAGCACCCTTGGCACATTACAGTAGCGCGTCTGCGCCGGACTTCCACCGGCTTCCCTTGTTCAGCCTGCTCTCCACAGGCCACAAAACCGATATCCAGTTTTCAGGCAAAAGAAAAAGCCACACAGGCAGACCTTCTGCCGGTGTGACCGATTGTTCTCACATCCTGCCTTCCTCCCACCCATTTCAGGGGGCGCTACGGCGCTCTCACATGGTCGGTATTCTGACTCGCACATCACAGCGGACCACTCCACCAGCGCTCGCACCCAGCCTTCTCAGGTTTTACCCCAATGACCAGATCACTCTGTTAAGGGTACGAACATTCTGCGCTTACAGCTACGGGTATAGCACCGGGATTTCACCGGATTCCCTGATCTCCACATCTGTGAAAACCACAGACGCGTGACACCATGCAGCATTTACTTGTTAAGAAACGAATTTCTGTACATACTATGTAGGACGCACAAGAGGCCAGGAGAACGAATCAGTTTCGTCAAGTGATACCCTTGACGAAAGCCGATAGGTAGGCACACGGCCGCCATTCGTTTGTATCTATTATAACATAAGTTCGTTATTTGTCAATGAGAATTGCCTGTGATTGTTCATTTTTGTAGTAAATCTCATTTCTTTGTTCATTCTGTTATAAAAGTCAATAAGAATTTTATGCAGAATAGTCACGAAAAATCTCTTGGTACTTGTACTCGCCGTCAAAAACATGGTCACTGGGAGGTACGCCTATGCCGAAGCGAGGGGAAAATATCTATAAGCGCAAGGATGGACGCTGGGAGGGCCGATATATCACGGGGCGCAAGCCGGATGGGAAGGCCGCTTACCGCTCTATCTACGGGACATCCTACACGGAGGTGCGCCAGAAGCTGCTATCCTGCCGGGAGGAAAACCGGAAACAGCAGCTGCGGGGCTGTACCATGACGGTTCAAGAGCTTTTCGTCTGCTGGCTGTCGGAAAACAGGCAGATCAAACCCACCAGCCGGGAACGATACCGGGCGCTGATCGAGCAGCACATCCAGCCGGAGCTGGGGAGCTGCCGGGTATGTGACCTGACGGAGGAACGGCTGGATTCCTTTGTGAAGAAGAAACTGCGCTCCGGGCGGCTGGATGGCCGGGGCGGATTAGCTCCAAAGACCGTGAATGATATTTGCGTCCTGGTCAAATCCGCTTTGAAGCTGGCCAGACAGAAATACCAGTACCACGGGGCAGAAGAAATACACGCCCCACCAATCAAACAGAGGCGTGTAGATGTGTTCACTTCATGGGAGAGCCAGCGGATTTCTAGTGCGGTGCTGTACCGTCCGAACATGGAGAAGCTGACCTACCTGCTGTGCCTGGAAACCGGCATCCGGCTGGGGGAGGTTTGCGCCTTGCGTTGGTCGGACATTGATTTCTCCTCCGGCTTGCTGCACATCCGGCAAACTGCCTATCGGATCAACTACGGCGGCCACACAGAATTGGTCATCCAAACGCCGAAAAGCGACTGCTCTATGAGAACGATCCCGTTGACGGCGAAAATGCTTTCTCTGCTCAGCCCCCACCGAAGTGCCCACGACTGCTATGTTCTCACCGGCGCAAGCAAGCCCATGGAGCCGAGGACCCTCCAATACAGATTCCAGGGATTCCTGAAATCACTGGATATTCCGGCCCGGAACTACCACACGATTCGCCATTCCTTTGCCACCCGCTGCATAGAGGGAGGTATGGACGTGAAATCCCTGTCGGAAATCCTGGGCCACGCCAATATCCAGACCACGCTGAAAATGTATGTCCACCCGTCTATGGCCGCCAAACGCTTGGCGCTGGAGGCCGCAAGCACTCTGTCCGGTATCGCGTAAAAGCGCTATTGCCGTCACGCGTCTGGTCTGGCAGAACGCAAAACGCGCAGCTGCTGTAGAGGAAATCAAGGCATCCTTCATTAAGGGTATCACTTGACGAAACCGATTCATTCTCCTGGCCTCTTGTGCGTCCTACATAGTATGCACAGAAATTCGTTTCTTAACAAGTAAATGCTGCATGGTGTCCCATGCTTTGGACAGTCCGAGTGGTCCAGGTGTGGAGATTAGGGAACCGGTGAAAATCCGGGCTATACCCGTAGCTGTAAGCGCAGATGTCTGTATCCTTAGCGGAGCAATCCGGTCATTGGGGAAACCTGAGAAGGCTGGATACAGGCGCGGGAGGCGGCGAGCCTCCGAGATGCGCGGAGCCAGAATACCGACCGTGTGAGAACCCGGAGCGCGTCCCTGAAATGGGATGAAGGAAGGCAGGATGTGAGAACAATCGGTCACACTGGCAGAAGGTCTGCCTGTGTGGCTTTTTCTTTTGCCAGTGAAGTTGAATATGGTTTTGTGGCCCGCTTTGCCGTGGGCTGGACAAGGGAAGCCGGTGTGAATCCGGCGCAGACGCGCTGCTGTGAAAGTTGATAAAGGTTTTGCACATATGCCATTGCGAAAGCGAGAAGGCGCAAAGCTGACGAAGCCAGAAGACCTACAAAACCGAGGCTGATCTTTGGACGCGTCAGAAACCGTGAGATCCCACTTTATTATGGGGGTGCTGTGCCCCTGAATCAGGAGGGATACGGTGTGAGCAAAAAAGACAAACCTTATCGTTTTGATCCGCAGCAGTGGAAGCAAAAGCAGTTAGACGCTATGACCAACGCCGCCATCCGGCGCAAGAACGCCGAGTTCGCGGCTGCCCACCGGGACGATTCGGACGAGCAGTTGGCGGACTACCTCCGGCAATGCGCCCAGGAGCTTGGGCATTCGCCCTACCCCAGAGAGGTATTCGGCGGCGGTATGATTGCCGAGCGCTTCGGTGGCTGGTCGAAAGCACTGACCGCCGCTGGGCTTCCCTACCCGACGCACCACGTTACCGATAAGGGTCGGCGCATCTACCACAAAACCATGAAAGAGCAGTCCCGTGTCTTCGACGAGCGTCAGGCGCAAAAACGGGAAGCCATCCGGGCTGCGAATCAAGAAAAGGCCGCTGTCGCTCAGGCCGAGAAACAGGCCCGCCTAGAGCGGGACGCCCGGTGGGGAGAAGTCCACGGGGATATGATGAGCGACGATGAAATTCTGGAGTACCTTCGTACCTGCGCCGAGGCGCTGGGCCACTCCCCTTATTCTTATGAAGTAGAGGGCGGACGGTACATTGCGGGGCGGTTTGTCTCCTGGTCCATTGCGTTGACCGAGGCCAAGCTGCCGCTGCCGAAGGGATGCCATAAGCCGAGGCGGGAACAGACGTTGGAGTTCCTGGCGAGGAAGAATGGGTGTCAACCGGGGGAAGGCCCGGAGGCATATATAGGTTGATCTGATTCCGGCAACATGGTCAGGACTGAATGTGCGATGATATGAGCGTGTCTTTCTGGGCGTGTAACCTCCTTCGATTGCCCCACATGATATGGAGCGCTGGATGGGTGCGACCTACATCATTTTGGTGCTACCGGCAGAAATGTCGTGAGCATAAATAAAAATCTGAAAGGATGGAAAAAGTTATGAAGCATATGAGAAAAGCACTGTCCCTGTTGTTGGTACTGGCAATGGTTGTCTGCTTTGCTGTACCGGCAATGGCAGCTAGCCCCGAAGGAGCTACCGTAACGGTGTACATTACGGAGGGGATGTTTACGCCTGGCGGTATTGATGATGCTGGAAACCAGATTTTCCAGGAGTACAAAGGTGGGACTATTCCGGCTGATGCAAAGACGGCCACTTTGAAGGTCAGCAATCTGCCGGTCGCTGATCTTGCCGTATTGAAGGCAAGCTACGGCAATCCTGATACGACTTCTGAAACCGTGACTGTATTGGATGCTATTGCCTATGCGTTAGGTGAAAATAATCTCTCTTATACTGGCGGATGGGACACTTGGAATACCCCTAATGGTGGGTATATTAGCTCCGTGAGCGGTTATACTGGTGAATCTAATGCCGAAGAAGTGGAGATCGGTGATACTCTGTACACGAAGTATTCTGGCAAGGGCTGGAATATTGCGTTTGGCCAGGGCGATACCCTTACGGCACCTGAATATTATGGCACTTCTTACGAAGTTACTGATGGCATGACCATCGTTTTTGACTTCAGCTACTACGAGCTGTACTATGCGGCATAACTAATTCTGCAGCGGGAGGGGCGTCAAGCCCCTCCCGCTTTTATTTTTTTCGAGAGGGGCTTGGATGCATTGTTGAGACGAGTATTGTCGTTGTTTCTTGCTATGACCCTCCTGCTCTCCAATATGCCTGTAGTTTCGTTTGCTGAGCAATTTGAAGATGCCAACGAAGATGCGGTAATTTCACAAAGTGATGCAGACTTACTTGATGGTGATGGAAATATCGAGGAAAGTGTCGAGGTTCCAGAAGCTGTTGGTGAGAATGTGGCGCTGGAACAGCAGGATACGCCAAAAACCGACGAAGGTGATGCCGATTCCATTCAGGAAGAGGTATCTAGCATTGAATCATTTGACGTCGGGGATGAGGATGCCGAAAATGAATCCGTTTCGGTATCCGATATTTATTTGAATGAATCGGAAATTCAGTTGACAATTACAGATGAGCCGATTCAGCTACCGGTTACCATTGAACCGGAGAATGCGGATAATCAAACGATTGCATGGAGCAGCTCTAATCCAGATGTTGCTGATGTGGTGGCTGGTGTTGTAACCCCGCTGACAGTGGGTGAGGCAACGGTTACAGCAGTAAGCGAAGATGGAAATTTTTCTGCTTCATGCCTAATTACTGTGACGGAGCCTACTGAAGTCGAAGAATATAGCGAACCTGCTGTTGAAAGTGTATCTCTGGATAAAACAGAGCTTACGCTGGCTGTGGGCGAAACAGCAACCCTGACGGCAACAGCGGAAGGCGTGACCTGGACAAGCTCCAACGACGCTGTAGCAACCGTAGAAGATGGCGTGGTTAAAGCCGTTGCCATGGGCAAGGCTACCATCACCGCAACAGCTGGCGAGGAAACCGCTGTCTGCGTTGTCACAGTAAACGGAGTATGGGGAGATCAGATTCGGTGGTACTTTGACGAGGACACCGGTCTGCTGACCATTAGCGGGAGTGGTGATCTTCCTGACTGCAACTCCGGTGGGACCGACGCACCATGGTATCAGTACAAGAGTTCTATCGTCAAAGTGGAGATCAAGGACAGCATCACCGCTATTGGTGGGAACACGTTCAGACAGTATACCACTCTTGAAGAAGTGACCTTGCCTGATACTCTTGTTAAAATTGGGACCTTTGCGTTTGGCGGCAACACAAAACTGTCCAGCATTCAGCTGAATAAAGTAGAGGTCATTGGAAACGCAGCTTTTTCTGGATGCACGAGTTTGGAAAGCGTATCCCTGGATTCTGCCAAAACAATTGAAGCTCAGGCGTTTGCCTCGTGCAGTGGGCTGACTTCTGTTACGTTGGGCAGTGACAGCAACCGTGTAGAGCTTGTTGGCAAGCAGGCTTTTGGTAAATGCACGGCTCTAAAAACTGTCAATTTCAAGAATGTCAAAGAGCTTGGTGAAGAATCCTTCACGACGAGCGGCTTGACAAGCGCTGATCTGACGGGCGTAGAGATCATCGGCAAAAAGGCGTTCAGCGCAGATGCGAGCCTCACGAGTGTGACATTTGGGAATGCGGCGATTCAAATTGGAAATCAGGCATTTTCCAAGACCGGCCTGGTGAGTGTTGACCTTCCCGGAGGCGCGCTCCTCGACAACAACGCGTTTTACAGCTGCGCAAGCCTGACCAAAGTCATTCTGGAAGAAGGTATCACAGCAATTCCGGCCAGCTGCTTCAATGGAGCGACGGCTCTGGAAAGTATAACGATTCCTGTATCTCTCCAAACAGTGGGCAAGAATGCGTTTAGAAAATGCGCAAAGCTAAAGACAGCCCACTATGCTGGTACCCAGGCACAATGGAATGCAGTCACAGTTGAAGCCGGAAATGACTATTTGACTGTACTTATGGAAAAGGGTAACATAGCGGTTACAGGCATATCCTTGGACAAAGCAGAACTCGAACTAAAGCTAAAGGGTGCGTCTGAGCAGCTTGTTGCAACAATTGCCCCGAATGACGCAACGAACACCACAGTGGTATGGACATCCAGCAACGAAAAAGTTGCCACGGTGGATACACTGGGGAAAGTAGCTCCGGTTGGAATTGGCGAAGCAATCATTACCGCAACTACAAATGATGGCGGTTTCCGAGCAACATGTAAAGTAACGGTTTCTGGCGAAGATGATGATTTAAATCATATTGATTTAACCAAGTTTTACTTCTCAGTGCATAATCCGAGACTCGGAGACTCAATTTATGCAAGCGATGTATTAACACTCACTAAACAGGATGATGAGACATATACATTATTGGCTCCGACCTATGTAATTGATGACACGAGAGGCCCAATATCTCTTACAGTTACGGCACCAGATGATTTTGAGACAGCTTTTACTGTGTCCTACGCCAACTGGTATGATAACAGCGGAAGCGAGCAGACAGTTCAATCAGTGGATGGCGTAGCGTCTATTACTGGATACTATAGTCCTAATGGTAAAAGTGCAACCGGTCTTGTTGATAATGCTCATGGATTACAATATTCCGATTTCCAGTTCTACTTTGGGGAAAGTAAAAAGCCAATAAAGGTTGCTTTCTCTTTGTACAATGGATTAGATACCATTGTTGTAAAAAATCAAGTTGATTCCGGAAATGTAAATATTGTAAAAACTGATTCAACGACCTATGAAATGAATCTAACCCGTGGTGAAACATATTCGATTTACGTAAGAGGTGGATTTGTTAGCAATGTCTATACCGGAAGTAATTGCTCAATAAGTGATGGAGAGCATACTGAACAGGCGGTTGGTAGTACGAGAATTCTTTATACTCCGGGTAATGAAACGAGTAAGGATTTCAAAATTCGAATTACAAGCCGTGAAAGTTCTTATGGTGTTGCGGAAGGCGTTTATAAGCTCCATGTAAATGTAGATAATGCGCCGGAGAATATACCGGTCTTTGAGAAATACGTTTACACTCTGAATGGAAAGGAGTATGAAGCAGAGTACGAAACTGATACCAACAGCTACAGAATTCCTAAAATTACGCAGTTTGACAAGTTAACGATTAAGGCAGTCGTAAGCAATACGGATGCTGGATCAGTTTACCACTGGATGCGATGGAATCAAGCGCTGGAAGAAACAGAAGCAACAATTGAGGTAGATACAAGTTCAAGTAACAAATCTTCGTATACTTTTAACTGTAGTCTAACGTTGCCAAGTGGGTATGAGTTAAAACTTCCTAAAATTTATGTGGCATTGTTAAATGTTACCAGCATTCCAGCTCCAGCAATTCTCACAGAGCCTGTTGGCGGTGAGTATCCTGTTGGTTCACAGGTTTCCCTATCTGTTCTCGTTGCGTATCCAGAGAATGGTATTCCGCAATTCCAGTGGTATCGCTGCGATGATGAAAAGGGGACCAATGCGGAGGCAATTAAGGACGCGACAAATTCGACTCGCAGACTGGATGGCTATGAATCTATTTATCTGGCACCATCTGACGAAGTGGGCACAAAATGGTACTATTGTGAAATCAATAGCTACAACTTTGAAATAAGCAGTTCCAAAATTAAGACAAACTGTGTTAAGGTCGAAATCGTCAAGAACAAGCTGCCACTGGACGGCGAAGGCACTTCCGATAAACCGTATCTGATTACTAGCGCGGATGATCTGATTGCGATTCGGGAAGCCGTTGCGGATGGAAACGCGTTTGTCGGGCAGTACTTCGAGTTCGAGAAAGACGTGACCCTCCCGGACGATTGGCAACCCATAGGTTGTACCAAAGATGGCAGTGACCTTATTGACAAGGGGAACAATCTAAATGCGTTCTCCGGCATTATCAACGGTGCGGACCATACCTTAACCGTTCCGGCTGGTGGCCTACCCCTGCTGGGCTATGTTTGGGGAGCGACAGTCCGTGATCTGAACATCTACGGTACACAAATCGCTGGTTATGGCCTTGTCAATAACTACCACGGCGTTGGCATGGACGGAACTGCAATTGTCATTGACAATGTTACCCTGAAAAAGGGAACGCAGACACTGAAAGCTGGTCTAATCGGTTCTGAGATGAACAGTGAGAATGGCTTTGCAGGTGCCAGCGCCAGCTGCACGGTGACTATCCGCAACTGCACAGTAGAGAGCGGTGTCGTTATCGGCTATGGCAAAGACCAGAGCATGATCGGCGCTATTGCGGGACGCTTGCACGGCGTTATCGAAAACTGCAAGAGCAGTGCAACGGTCTACGGTGTCGATTATGTCGGTGGTATCCTGGGCTGCCGGGATAATGCTCTGGGCCTATGCTCGGTCAGTGGATGTACTTTTGCTGGCAGCGTGGTAGCCAGCGGCGACCATGCGGGCGGTATTGTCGGAGGCGGCTACACCAACCAGACAGCGCCCAACGGCATTAAGGTAACGGCCAACAACAATTCTGTTACTGGTTCTATTACCGGTCACGATAAAGTCGGCGGCATCCTGGGCGGCGACACCTATGTTGCCCAGGCTTGGAATGCGTATAGCCTTAAAGCCAATAACTTTTCCGGCACTGTCAGTGCTACCGGCGGCAAGTATGTCGGCGGCATCATTGGTTATTACAAGAGCTTGAACAAGTGGGATGACATCCTGGGTAATACCTATTCCAATGCGGATAAGGGTATTGGCTTTGTACTGTATGTAGATACCAGTTGTGAAACGGCAACCGGGATGGATGGTACGGTTATCTTCAATTCCGGTAATGGCACAGATGACCTGCCTACCGTTGCTGGTTGCGCATGGCGGGCAGATCACAACCGTACAGATGATCCTCTCGGCAAGGACGTTGATAAACTGTTCAAGAAAGTCGGAGGCGGCGAAGTTGTAAAGCCCACCTGCTACGAGATCAGAGTCTCCGGCACCTACCAGACAAAGTACACGGTTGGTGATGAACTGAATCTCTCCGGTATCAAGCTGACTGCGGTATGGACGGACGGAACGACCACAGAACTGAAGCTCTCCGATGTGGAAATTTCCGGGTATGACAAGAACAAAGCAGGTGAACAAACGATTTCTCTGTCCTACGGTTTGGGCAAGGCTCAAATCACTGTCACAGTCATTCCCAAGTCCACCAAAATCACCGTCTCCGTCACCATCAAGGGTGACTCCAAGCACGGCACCACTTCCTCCCCCCACGGCCTGGCCCGCGGCGGCCTGACCACCTGGGCCAGCGAAAGCGGCGTGGAGGCAGACACCGCTGAAACCGTGTGGGATGTCCTCCAGAGAGTGGGCAAGAAGCACAACATTACCTTTACGGCCAGCGACAACAATGCCTACGGCACTGTGTACATCTCCGCCGTGAACGGTCTGGGCGAGTTCGACAACGGCAAGAACTCCGGCTGGATGTACACCGTCAACGGCACCCATCCCGAAGTGGGTGTAGCTGCCAAGTACCTGAAGGACGGCGATAACATCGTCCTGCACTACACCGACGACTACGACTACGAGGAAGGCGGCAACAAGTACGGCCAGAAGCCCACTGACAGCGGCACCTCTGGCGGCGACAGCACCACCCCCACAACTCCCGGCACCACCACCGGCGGCACCAGCATGATCACCACCGCTGACCGGAACAAGGCGGCGGCTGTGGACAAGCTGATTGAGAAGATCGGCACCGTCACCAAGGACAGCGGTCCCGCCATTGAGGCAGCCCGGAAGGCCTACGAGGACCTGAACCAGACCCAGAAGCGGCTGGTCACGAAGCTGAAAGAGTTGACTGACGCGGAGAAGGCTTACGCAAAGCTGACGGCCACCGACGAGGATAAGGAAAAGGCCCAGGAGGTCATGGACAAGATCAACGGAATTGGGGATGTGAGCAAGGCTTCCAAAGAGGACATTGAGGCGGCCCGGAAGGCTTACAATGCCTTGACCGACCTTCAAAAGCTGCTGGTGGACAACTACGAACGGCTGACCACGGCAGAGACGAAGTTCGCCATGCTGGATACCTTGGGAGAATTCAGCGAACCTTACATCACCACCGGCGACTACATGGAGGCCCTGGGCACTCCCGGTATCGGCGCTGTAGGCGGCGAGTGGATGGTCATTGGTCTGGCCCGGTCCGGACGGACGGTCCCCGGCGTGGAGGATTACTACCAGAAGGTAGTCGAGTACGTCCAGAGCAGCATCGATCCCGAAACCGGACGGCTCCACAAGGCCAAGTCTACGGATAACTCCCGTATCATTATGGCCCTGACGGCCATCGGCAAGGATGTGACCAATGTCGGCGGCTACAACCTGCTGGCTGGTCTGAGCGACTTTGAGTACGTCAAGTACCAGGGCAACAATGGTCCCATCTGGGCGCTGCTGGCGCTGGATTCCGGCAACTACCCCGTACCTTCTGGCGGCACCACAACACGGCAGGCCCTCATTGACGAGATCCTGAATGTGCAGACCTCCGACGGCGGCTGGGCTATCTCTGGGGATAAGGCCGACTCCGACATGACCGGCATGGCCCTGACGGCTCTGGCTCCCTACTACAAGAAGGACCCGACTGTAAAGGCGGCCATCGACAAGGCCATTGCGCGGCTCTCCGAGATGCAGGACGACGACGGCGGATTCAGCACCACCTACGGCGACGGCAAGTACGTTGCTACCAGCGAATCCACCTCTCAGGTCCTCACCGCACTGTCCGCCCTGGGTATTAACGCGGACACCGATCCCCGGTTCGTCAAGAACGGAAGCTCCGTGGTGGATGCGCTGCTGCGGTACTACGTCTCCGGCGGCGGCTTCAAGCACATCATGGACGGCGAGATCGACGGCATGGGCACCGAACAGGCGTACTACGCGCTGACTGCCTACTACCGCTTCCTCTCCGGCAAGACGAACCTGTACGACATGACCGACATCATCGACATGGGCGGCGACGTGGTGACTGTGGAACCCACCGTTCCCGCAACCACCGAACCTGCCCAGCCTGCCAGCCAGACCAGCATCCCCTGGTGGATCATCGCCATCTGCATCTTCGGCGGCGCTGGCTGGGGCGTGGTCATCGGCATCGTCCTCGTTCCCAAGCTCAACAAGAAGAAAGACTGATATTTTACCGCTGGGGGCGGGCAGCCGCCCCCGGCAAGCAAGGAGTGCTGCATTTGACCAAACGAAATATCCTGTGCCTACTGCTGGCGGCAGCCCTGCTTGTTCAGCCCATTTCTTTGCGGTCTTGGGCAGAGGAGGTAACGGAGGAGACACAGCAAGAAGAAACAAGCGCCCCGGAGGAGGAATCCACCGAGGCGGCAGAGGAAACAGAAGAAACAGAACCCACCGAGGAGCCTACCGAGCCGGAGGAAGAATCCTTCGAGGAGGATTCGGATGACCGCTTTTTCCCGGACTACACCCTGGAGGAGTACGGCAGCGTCATGTACGCCAACGGCACCATCCTGGACAACGGGTGCAGCGTGGTCTGCATGGCCTCTCTGGCTACCTACATGACCGGCCACCAGTATTACCCCGACGAGCTGGCCAGCTACTTTGGCGGCAAGTGCGACAATAACGTTCAGCGGCTGGAGTATATGTCCGATATGCTGGAGCTGCCCTACTACAAGGCGGAGAACTACCGCTACGTCCTGGATGCTCTTCGGGACGGCAAGGTGGTCATCCAGCTGATGAACAGCAAATCCCTGTTCACCAACTCCCAGCACTTCATCCTCATTAAGGGGTACAATGAAAATGGCCTGCTGGATGTGCTGGACCCCTCCGAGAAGAACCGGAGCGGCTGGTATCTCATGGATAAATTTGAGAACGGCTTTACCGAGGACGAGCTGTGCTGGGGCTACGACGGGGCCTGGATCTACGACCCGGACCAGATGCCGGATGATCCTTTCATCTACGAGCCTCCCGTCCGGGCCTATGTGGAGCCCCGGTACAATGGACTGGTGCTGACAGAGGAGGAAACGAATCTGCTGGCAAAGCTCATTTATGTGGAGGCCCGAGGCGAAAGCGAGGACGGACAACAGGCCATTGCCGAGGTCGTCCTGAACCGCTACACCTCCGGTTTGTTCGGAAAGAGCCTGTCGGCCATGATCCAGGACGAGGATGCTTTCGTCCCCCGAAAGCTCCTCAATGCGGCCAAGCCGTCCCAGGCCCAATACGAGGCCATTGACCGGGCGCTGTACGGCCCCTATGTGCTGCCAAAAGAGGTCATGTTCTACGGCAGGGTCCGCACCACGGACAGCCTGTGGGGCAGCATCGGCAGACACATCTTCTGCTATCCGCAAGGCTATTTAGCCACAGAATCCAATTAACCCAACGAAGCCGGTCCGTCCGACGCTGCTCAGACAACCTGAGATTGCCCAGCGAAGGAGGACCGGCTTCATAAATGAGGTGGAAAGATGAAAAAGAAGAAAACAGCGAATCTAATTATGGTCCTTATTATCGTGGCCATCGCCATTGCCGGTGTTGTAACTGCATTCCTGCTGAAAACCAATGCCGGTAGCGGCTTGGGCAGCCAGTATAAGATACAGCAGCTCCAGGACAATGCCGTGATCACTCCCGGCCAGGAGGACCACGTTTGTACCATCACCATTGTGTGCGATACCATCCTGGACAACACCGACAATCTGAACGAGGAAAAGGCCCCTTTTGTGCCCAAGGACGGAACGATTCTCCCCAAGACAAAGGTCAGCTTTGCCGAGGGGGACACGGTATTTGAGGTGCTGAACAAGGTCTGCGAGGCAGCGGATATTCAGATCGAGTACAGCTACACCCCGCTGTACGAGAGCTACTACATCGAGGGGATCAACCATCTGTACGAGTTCGACGTGGGGCCGGAATCCGGCTGGATGTACAAGGTGGACGAGTGGTTCCCGAACTATGGTTGCTCCGCCTATAAGCTGAAAGACGGACAGGACATCGTCTGGTGCTACACCTGCAATGGCCTGGGGGCGGACGTAGGCGAAGTGTGGATGGGCGACTGATATGGAGGACGCTTTCTCCAAGCGCCATCCAGCGGTGAACTTTGCCTTTTTCCTGGGGGCCATCGGCTGCGCCGTGGCCATTCAGCACCCGGCCTATGTGGTGCTGGGGATTGCCTGTGGGTGCGCCTACTATCTGCTGCTCCATGGGCAAAAGGGTTTGAAGGGCATTGCCGGGATGCTGCCCATCTGCTTAATTCTGATATTCGCCAACCCCTTGTTCAATACCTACGGGGAGCGGGTGCTGTTCTGGTACTTTGGGCGGCCCTATACCTTGGAGGCTCTGCTCTACGGCCTCGCCATCGGCGGCGTGTTTTTGCAGATGCTCCTGTGGTTTGGCTGCTATAATATGATTCTCACCAGCGATAAGTTTACGGCCCTATTCGGCAATTTAATCCCGGCCTTATCTCTGCTGTTAGTCATGGTGCTGCGCCTGATCCCCAACCTGATGTGCAAGGCCGCCCAGATTGCCGGGGCCAGGAAGTCCATCGGCAAAGGTGCCGCCGAGGGTGACACCAACCGTGAAAAGCTGGAGGACGGAATGTCTATCTTGGGGGCTCTGACCTCCTGGGCCTTGGAGGGCAGCGTGGTCACGGCGGACTCCATGCGCAGCCGGGGCTACGGCACTTCCAAGCGCACCAGCTTTATGATCTACCGCATGACCGGGCTGGATGTTGGTCTGCTGGCGGCGCTGACGGTTCTGTTCCTGGTGGCTGTTTTTGCGGGTGACAAGACGGCGAATTTTACCCCGGTTATGGATATAGCAAGGATAGACGGCTGGAACTGCCTGGGGCTTATTGCCTACGCCGCATTTCTATTATTGCCCACCGCACTACACATAAAGGAGGCCATACAGTGGCACATTTCGAGATCAAGGATTTGACGTTCTCCTATGCTTCCGCCAAGGGAAAGCACTCTCTGGAAAATGTCAGTCTGTCTATTGACCAAGGGGAGTTTCTGGTCCTCTGTGGAAAATCCGGCAGCGGCAAGAGTACTCTTTTGCGGCAGCTGAAAACCGTCCTCACCCCCAACGGGAAACGCACCGGCGAAATCCTGTTCCGGGGCATTCCGCTGAAAGAGGTTTCGGACCGGGACCAATCCGAGAAAATCGGCTTTGTGATGCAGAACCCCAACGACCAGATTGTCACAGATAAGGTCTGGCACGAGTTGGCCTTTGGTTTGGAATCCCTGGGCTGTGACCAGAAAACCATGCGGGGCCGGGTGGCGGAAATGGCCTGCTACTTCGGTATCCAGGATTGGTTTCACCGGGATGTGGCGACCCTTTCCGGCGGCCAGAAGCAGCTATTGAATCTGGCCTCCATCATGGCCATGCAGCCGGAGGTGCTGATCCTGGACGAGCCTACCAGCCAGCTGGACCCCATCGCGGCCAGCGACTTTCTAAATACTGTTCGCAAGATCAATACGGAGCTTGGCACTACCGTTATCATCACCGAGCACCGCTTGGAGGACATTTTCCCCTATGCGGACCGGGCGGTAGTCATGGACCGGGGCCGGGTCATTGCGGACGATGCCCCCGGCAAGGTGGGCCAGCTCCTTTTTGAGCAGAGTAACCCCATGTTTGCCGCCATGCCCACACCGGTCCGGGTCTACTACGGCGCGGGCGGTAAGGGAGAAAGCCCCCTGACGGTGCGCCAGGGCCGCAGCTGGCTTAGTCGAGAGTTCCCTACAAAGCCGGAGAAGGATACTATCCCCGCCCCGGCTCTGCCGGAAGAAATCAAGAATCCGGCGCTGACCTTGAAAGAGCTGTGGTTCCGCTATGAAAAAGACAGCCCCGATATTCTCCGGGGCGTCAGCGCTGAAATTCCTACCGGGAGCCTGTACGCCATTCTCGGCGGCAACGGCGCAGGCAAATCCACGACCTTAAAAGCCATCTCCGGCATCTGCCGCCCCTACCGGGGGAAAGTCACTCTCTTTGGAAAGCCTGTGGAGAAATACAAGTCCTCGGAGCTTTTCCATGGCTGCCTCGCTATGCTCCCACAGGACCCCAAAAGCCTCTTTGTCAAAAAGACCGTCCGGGAGGATTTGGCCGAAATGACCAAGGACAAGGCTGCCATTGACCGCATTGCGGCCTTCTGCCAGATCACGGAGCTGCTGGACAGTCACCCCTATGACCTCTCCGGCGGGGAACAGCAACGGGCAGCGCTGGCAAAGGTGCTGCTGACCAATCCCAAGCTGCTCCTGCTGGACGAGCCTACCAAGGGCATCGACAGCTTCTTCAAGGAGACCTTCGCCGGGATTCTGGCCGATCTCAAAAAACAGGGAATCACCATTGTCATGGTCTCCCATGACGTGGAATTCTGCGCCCGCTACGCCGATGTGGTCAGCATGTTCTTCGACGGTCAGATTTTGACTACCGATACACCCAGACGGTTCTTCGGTTCCAACAGCTTTTATACAACCGCCGCCCATCGCATGAGCCGCCATATCTTCGATGGTGCGGTGACTGCGGAAGATGTAATCAGTCTTTATAAAGAAAACAAGGAGGCAGCAATATGAAAAAATCCCACATTGCCACGCTCCTGATTTTCCTCCTGATTATCCCGGCGACGCTGTATTTCGGCCTCCGGCTGACGGGCAGGGCCTACTATCTGACTAGCACATTGGTCATCATCGAAATTATCGTTCCTTTCCTGCTGGCCTTTGAAAGCCGCAAGCCCCAGGCACGGGAACTGGTGGTCATTGCCGTCCTATCAGCGTTGGCCGTGGCAGCAAGAGTCGTCATTCCTATCCCCAATTTTAAGGCGATCTTTGCAATCATCATGCTGTCGGGTATGGCCTTTGGCCCGGAAGCGGGCTTCCTGGTGGGGGCCGTATCCGCTTTCGCAAGTAATTTCTTCTTTGGTCAGGGAGCCTATACCCCTTGGCAGATGTTTGCCTACGGGGCAGGGGGCATGCTGGCGGGCTTCCTGTTCGCAAAAGGCAGACTGCCGCAAAAGCGCTGGGTTATGGCTATATTCGGCTTCCTTGCCTGTGTCCTGTTCGTGGGCCCGCTGTTGGACACCTGCACGGTATTCTTAACGCTACCCATTATCAACACCCAGACGGCATGGCCACTCTATGTGTCCGGTTTTCCTGTGAATATCAGTCAGGGAATTTGTACGGCACTGACCATGGTGCTGTTCGGCCCTGCGTTGCTGGAAAAGTTGGACCGGGTGAAGCTGCAATACGGTATGACGGAGGACGAAGATGGGGTTTGAAGCCTGCCATCCGGCGGTGAACTTCATCTTTTTCACCGCCGCCATCTATGGAGCCGTCAACTTCAAGCACCCGGTGTTTCTGACCATTGCCTGCGTCTGTGCTTTTGCCTACAGCGTCAAGCGATGCGGTAAGCGGGCAGTGATTTTCAACCTATGCCTGCTGCCGCTGATTCTGGTGTTTGCCCTGTACTACAGCTCCTACCACCATTTCGGCGTGACGGTACTGAAAAAGAACTTCATCGGCAACAACATTACCCTGGAGAGCTTTGTCTATGGCCTGGTCATTGGACTGCGGTTTGCGACGCTGTGTATGTGGTTGGAGGCCATGTTCCGTGTGGTGTCCTCGGACAAGGTGGTGTATCTCTTTGGCAAGGTCAGCCCGCTACTGTCTCTGTTTTTGACCATCCTGTTGCGGTTGATTCCGAGAATCGGCCAGGAGGCTAGGCGTATCAACCTGGCGCAGAAAGGCATTGGCCGGGGCAGCAATCAGGGAAATATCTTCCAACGGCTTATGAATTGCCTGCGCATCTTCTCTATGCTGATTACTTGGATGATCTCCGCTCTGGCCCTGGAATCTGACTCCATGCGCTCCCGCGGCAGCCTCCTCCGGGGCCGGACGGCTTTCTCTATCTATCGCTTCGACAACCGGGACCGGGCCTTTGTGATTGCGCTGTTCAGTTGCATCACCCTCACCGCTATGGGAGTGATTCTGGGGGCCAGCAAGATGTGGTACAATCCCAGGATCATCTGGCGGCCACTAGACGGGATTGGTGTGATGACAGCCATTGGATATCTGGCACTATGCTTCATGCCTATGGCCTTGGAGTTGTGGACAGAGTATCGCTTCCATGCCGCAAGACAAAGAGGGGTACACTATGACGCAATTGGACAATGAATTCTTTGAAGAATATAAGCACCTGGAACGCCTTTGCTCGGATATGTATTCCTGTCGGGATGGGATCAGGCAGTATTTGGAGGATATGGAGTGCCAATTTTCTGAGGGCGAAAAAACGATTCCTCACTGGGCACAGGACTATCGAAACTTGCGAGGGCTGCGAAGGACCAGAAATACCCTGGCGCACAGTGTAAGTGAGTATCAGGTATGCACAGAGCAGGATGTAGAGAATGTTATAGATTTTGTCGATAGGATCATGCAGCAGCAAGATCCATTGGCAATGTTGAATCTGTATAATTCCAGAGATGAAGAGTCAGAAACCATGGACGAAAGCGAAGTGTCTGTTCCAGATAAGTTCCATTACGATGCTCCCCGGAACGAGGAAAAGTGCAAACAACTTATTCTGGGTATTGTATTGCTGGTCATAACGTGTGTGCTGGTAATTCTTGTAAGCATATTAATTTCCCGCATTATTTGAGCTGTACAGGGGGATATAAGTTCGGTGAGCGCATATACAGGGCTTGGCGCTTACTTTGGACGGGGCCAAGGTACATATTGCTACCCATTTCAGAACCTATATCTGCATATATTTTACAAAGTATATGCAGATTAGACTTGATGAATGCTTGAATTTCTGCATATAGTATGATACAATTATATGCAGAAAGGCTGGTGCTGTATGAGAAAATTCGATTACTCTTTTTTGAATAATGGTTTGCTACCAGCAAATCTTGTGAACCTCACTTCTAACATTGCGGAGCTAAAAACAATGGCAGGCGTGCGCAAGGACGAGTATACGCGGATTTTTACGGAGCTGGAAGCCGTCGCCAAGGTGCAGTCCATCAAAAGCTCGAATGCCATTGAGGGCATTGTAACCAGCGACGAGCGTATTGCCGCCATTGTCAATCAGAACAGTGCCCCGTTGAACCACAATGAAGCGGAGATTGCTGGATACAGAGATGCCCTAAACGCTATCCATTTAGGCTATGCGCATCTTGACTTTCGGCAGAGCGACATTCTGCGATTGCACGAAATGATGATGCGCTTTGCGGGCAATGAGTCCGGCGGACAGTACAAGACGGATGACAATGTCATTCTGGAAATTGACACGGACGGGAACCGTCACGTCCGGTTCCGTCCCACGCCCGCAAGCGAGACGCCGAAAGCGATGGAGCAGTTGGAGCTTGCATATCTAGATGCCCGAAACGATGCCAATATCAACCAGCTTTTATTGATTCCCTGTGTGATTCTGGACTTTCTTTGTATTCACCCGTTCAGAGATGGCAACGGTAGAATGTCCCGCTTACTCTCTTTGCTGCTGCTGTACAAAAATGGCTTTGACGCTGGCAAATATGTGTCCTTTGAGGAGCAGATTAACAACTATAAGGCGTATTATTATGAAGCGCTGCGGCAGTCCTCTATTGGGTGGGAGAACGGCGAAAACTCCTATTTCCCCTTTGTGGAGAATTTCCTGTCTATGCTCTATATGTGCTATAAGGAACTGGACAAGCGGTTTGCGGTGGTACACGGAAGGAAGGTTACAAAGAAGGCCCGTGTGGAAGCGACCGTCCTGAACAGCCTAACGCCAATCTCCAAAGCCGAGATTTGCAAAATACTCCCTGATGTTAGCCCCACGACTGTGGAGGCTGTACTTGGTGTCATGGTTAAAACCGGATCGGTAAAGCGGATTGGTGCGGGGCGGGCAGCACGGTATATTAAGGCGTGAGAGGTAATTCTCTATGAGTAAGCAAAAAAGAAAAAAGCTGACTTTTTGGTCAAAGTACAAGATGCCTATTCTTACTATGAGTTGCAGATAGGCTTGATACTCACAAACGAAAGAACGCCCATTTCTACATGAGTTGTAGCCTCATAGCAGAAACGGGTGTTCTTTTTGCTAGTTTTCTGTGCTTGCAATTAGTCGGTCAAAGTCGCTCTGATAGAGCCGATCCTGGATAATCCGGTACTGCTCAAACTCACTTTCAGCAAATGCCTTGGCAATGGCAGCTGTGACCTTTCCTTTGTCTTGCAGAATGTCCGCATCGTTGAATTGCAGAAAAGCATCCAGCTTGGAGGCCCAATCCGCCATAGTCATGGGGATGTGCCGACGGGCCTGCCGGGTGGCATAGTCCAGGTACATCGTTACGATTTCGTTCAGTTCCTGCATCTTATCAAGAGATAAATAATTCTTTGCGACGGACACATCCGCTTTGACAATCTTACCGTCTGGGGCGTTGCGCCAGGAAGTCAGGCCCATATGCTCCTTGGTATGGTCTGCCCGCTCCATAATGACCTCTGCCGCCGTGCTGCCATGGACAGCGTAGTGCATTTTGTTTTGGACAGTGGCGAAGAAATCTTTTGTGGTTTGACTGTCAAGAGAATAGTCCACAGCGGTAGCATAGATGTCTGTGATTTTCTGATAGAAGCGGCGTTCGCTTGCCCGAATCTCCTGGATTTCAGAAATCAGGTGGTCAAAATAATCTTCACCGAAAATCTGACCGTTGACCAGCCTATCCTTATCCAGAACATATCCCTGCTTGGCAAATGTGTCCAGCACCTTGGTTGCCCACTGGCGGAATTGCGTCGCTCGCCCGGAGTTGATTCGGTAACCAACGGCGATAATGGCCGAAAGGGAATAGAACTTATATTGGTAGGTTTTGCCGTTGTCTGCAACTTGTGCAAAATTTGCACAAGTTGAATCTTCTGATAATTCGCCGCTTTCAAATACGTTTTTCAGATGCTTGGTCACTACGCTGCGGTCCACATCAAAGAGCTGGCCGATGGCTTTCTGCGTCAGCCAAACATCGTGATCCTGTACCCGGACTTCGATTCCATCCTCATGGGCATCTTTCGTAAACACCAGAAAATCCACAGTGCTATTGCGGATTTGCAGCTTGTCCTTTTGAGATTTTTTCATAATACTATTCCAAATCCTCCCATGGCTCCAACCCCATTTCTTCCCAGGTCACGCCGTAGGGCACCCCACCGGAAGTGTAGCCAGCAATGTAAAAGAAGCGATCATCCTGATCCATAACTTTCTGGTCATGCGATTTTGTGGGTTGCGTCTGGGACTTGTGATTTGGGTGCCGTGTGGTACGTTTACGTTGCAGCGCCTTTATTTCCTCGTGAGAACGGATATGCTCCGGTAGGCCGTTACTTTCCAACCGCTCAATGATGTGAAGGCGCTTTTTACGATACTCCTTGTAAACCTCGTCAAAAGAAATCTGGATATTGATGTGCCCGCAAACCTTTCGGACAATCGTTTCGCAGTCCTCAACGGAGACTGGCATCCGTCCATTTACAGAAACGAAATCCTGGGTTTCCAGATACATATAATCTGTAATTTTGGCTTTCTGCGTCTGTTTCAAATCCTTAAAAGGTTTTCCAGCACATGAATAAGGCATACTCATACTCAGTTATCCCATAAATGTGTCTGGAAATAGGCATCCGTGCGGCGGTCATATTGGCAGCGTACAGAGGGAATGTCCATACCATCCATAATGGAGAAGAACGCCTGCTGGGTGATTTCGGAAATCTCCCGGTCATGGTGGAAAAGGTTATTCGCTATCATCAAAGCGAGCACTGCGTTAGGATATTTTGCGGCCAACGCATCATAATCCTGACCATCCGCGTTTGCAAGTGCTGTGAAGCCTGGAATCTCCGCTAATGTGGGTATCGCCTGGGCTATATAATCTTCAAGGGTATGTGTCATTGTCCCCATGTCTTGCGCTCCTTTATGTGCGAACTGTAGACCATTGTAGCATGGAAATAAAGAAAGACAAGTCTTGACTTTGCGTATAGACTATTTATCCGCGAATTGCCATCAAGTGATAGGATGGTACATCTTGCTTGCTCTTGCCGATGGCAGCCAGAGCGGCTTCTTCTGACGGGAAAAGCCTATGGGCCTTTATTTTGGTTGCACCCATGCAGTCCAGAAATTTGAAGGTTATCAAGTCTCCGCTGATGTGGGTGATTTTCCCCTCGCGGATGTAACGGTTGCTTTCGACCATGTAGGCGATGTCGCCAATTTTATATGATGCTGTCATTGTGTGTCACCTCTTGGTGACAGTATAGCATATTATGGCGTGGCTTTCAATTGGAAAATACAAACAAATATTCGCAATTAACAAGAAGAACTTTCAATTCTCAAATTGACTGGAACTATGGGCTGTGATATAGTAAAAAACGCCCAGCAATTCGTCTGAACTGCTGGGCGCAAATATTGAGTGGTGATAGCCTTATCCTGCGGGCATCCCATATCCCAGAATCACGCTGCTTCCAAGAGAATACTGCTTCTGTCTACACATATCCCTGGAATTGCCCTCCACGGTATAGACTATCCCATTCTCCACCTTTTCCACAATTCCCACATGATCCGGCACACTGTCCTGGGTGGCCCAGTCGAAGAAAATGAGCATTCCAGGTATTGGCTCCGCAGAGCCATCCAGCCAGAGGCCGCGCTGCTGGAACCACTGCATTCCAAAGACGCAGCTGGAGAATTTGGGGTAAATGCCGCTGTCCAGGTAGCCGCACTGGTCGGCACACCAGCTGACAAAGCAGGCGCACCATTCCACATACCGCTGGCTCATATGGTTTGAGCGCAGGAGCTTCAGATTCTGCACCTCAATATCCAAGTCCATTTTCTCCTTGATATGGGGATTACCGGAACACAGCGCCTTGATTTCAGCGTAGCTCAAAGCGGTTTCGTCAATGTCGTCCGCACTGCGCACCGGGGATTTAGAGGTCATAATCTGGCCTATGAATTTCTGCTTACCCTCCACCAACTGATACAGGTAGCTGTCAAAGGTATTTTCCGTTACATAGGTGTAAATATCCACCTTGGGATTCTCATTGCCCTGTCGGATGATACGCCCCTCCCGCTGCTGCAAATCCGAGGGCCGCCAGGGACAATCCATATGGTGCAAGGCAATGAGCTTCCGCTGTGCGTTGGTTCCGGCTCCCATTTTCTGAGTGGAGCCAATCAGCACCCGCACCTCACCGGAACGCACCTTCCCGAACAGCTCCTTTTTGGCGGCCTCCGTTTTGGCGTTGTGGATATAGGCAATCTCGGATTCCGGGATGCCTCTGTCCAGCAGCTTCTTTTTCAGATCATCGTACACATTGAACTGTCCGTCGTTGTGCGGTGTAGAGAGGTCCACGAAAACCATCTGCGTGGACTTTTGTGCCGCTGTTCGCTCCCATATTTCATATACATTTTCGGCGCAGACGGCAACCTTTCCCGTATCGCTGTCCGGCAATAAGGGATTGATCAGCCGCTGATCCAGTGCCAGCTTCCGGCCATCGTTGGTAATGACCAGCATATTATCGGCATTGGAATCCACCTGCTTACTTCGCACCTTTTCCGCCCGCTCGGATAGACTGGCAACGATCTCCTTTTGCTGCTCGGAGGGCTTCAGCACCACATTGTGGTACTCCGCTTCCGGTACCGGCAGTTTTAGCATATCCGCCGTCTGAATATCCGCAATCTCCTTGAACATAGACATCAGCTCTGGGAGATTAAAGAACTTGGCAAAACGGGTCTTGGCCCGGTAGCCGGTTCCCTCCGGGGCAAGCTCAATGGCGGTGACGGTTTCGCCAAAGGTGGATGCCCAGGCGTCGAAGTGGAGAAGCCCTTTCTCCTTCAGCGTGTGGTATTGCAGATACTTCTGCATGGTATAAAGCTCTACCATACTGTTGGAGATGGGGGTGCCGGTGGCAAATACCACGCCACGGCCTCCGGTCAGTTCATCCAGGTAATGGCACTTCATATAGAGGTCGCTGGACTTCTGGGCTTCCGTCTGGGAGATGCCGGCTACATTGCGCATTTTTGTGAATGCGGCGAGATTCTTGAACATATGGGCCTCATCCACGAAAATCCGGTCAACACCCAGCTCCTCGAAGGTGATAACGTCATCCTTCCGGCTCTGGTCATTGAGTTTTTCCAATTTTTGCTGAATGCTTTTCCTGCTGCGCTCCAGCTGTTTCACAGAAAAATTGTCACCGTTATTGCGCTTCAGCTCCCGAATGCCGTCCAGAATCTCCTGCTTCTGCTGTTCCAGTATGAATTTCTGCCGTTCCTGGGACATGGGGATTTTTTCAAACTGGCTGTGGCCGATGATAATGGCATCATAGTCGCCGGTAGCGATTCGGGAACAAAAACGTTTTCGGTTCTTGGTTTCAAAATCCTTTTTCGTGGCCACCAAAATATTGGCTGCCGGATAGAGCTGCAAATATTCAGCGGCCCACTGCTCGGTCAGATGATTGGACACCACAAACAGGCTTTTTTGACACAATCCCAGCCGCTTGCTCTCCTGGGCTGCTGCCACCATTTCAAAGGTTTTGCCCGCACCAACTACATGGGCAAGCAATGTATTTCCACCATAAAGAATGTGGGCAATGGCGTTTACCTGGTGAGGCCGCAGGGTAATTTCCGGGTTGATGCCCACAAAATTCAGATGGCTTCCATCGTATTCCCGTGGCCGGATGCTGTTGAACTTCTCATTGTAGAGTGTAGTCAGCCGCTCCCGGCGATTGGGGTCAGTCCAAATCCAGTCCGCGAATTCCTGCTTGATCTGCTCCTGTTTCCCCTGGGCAATGGCCGTCTGCTGGGTGTTGAGGATGGCAACCTTTTTGCCGGTATCATCATATTGATAATCGAAAATCCGAACATCCCGCAGATTCAGTGTTTCCTCAATGATCTTGTAGGCGTTGACGCGCTCTGTGCCAAAGGTGTTCTCAGCGCGGACATTCCCTCTGTCCAGACTTTTTCCCTCAATGTTCCACTCGCCGGTATAGGTGCTGTAATGCACCTTGATGTTTCGCCTCTGGTAGTATGGTGTTCGCAGAAGATCGAATAGGAAGTCCCGCACGACCTCGGGAGGCAGCCAGGTAGCACCCAGCCGAACAGAAATCTCACTGGCCGACAGGTCAACGGGCTGTACCGCTTCCAGGGACTGTACATTGATGGCATACCGCTCATCCTGTTCTGCAAGCACTTTGGCTGCCCGCAGCTTCTCCCGGACATTGCCGGAGAGATACTCGTCGGCTGGCAGATACTTATGGGCAACATCCTCGTTTCCGTCATGCTCCGGGTTCAGGAAGATAACGCCTTTCAGATCAGAGAGAATTTCTTCTTCACTCTTGTGGGTCAGCTCCATCATGTAGAGCATATCTACTTTTGCTTTTTCAGCCAGTGACAGGGCCAGGGCCTCCGAGGCGGTGTCTACAGAAGTGACGACCACTCTTTGCCGAATAGTCCGTTTGGAGAACATATCCGCTTTCCGTAGGAATTTCCCATCACTATCCCGCACCTCCAGAGAGGACAGCAGGTAGTAGGCGTTGTCGGTGGAAAAAGCGGAGCTGTTGGCACGGCTGTTGATCCGACCATACTTCTCTACAAAGCTGCCGTAGAGAGCATTTAAGTTTGCCTGCTCCGATTGGATCATGTCCTCCGGGTAGTCCTCGGTCTGGTATTCAATGAGTTTGCGCACACAGTCCCGGATACCGATAAGCCCACGGATGCGCTGCTCGGCGGTAGCCGATACGGATACCGGATTCATAAGGCTGTTTTCCCGGAAGTACAGTTTTCCATCTACAACAGCGAAACTAAAATTCCGCACATCGGGATCAGCAGGCAGAGCGCCGGTTTCTTCCTCCTGGAGATCATCCAGGTCCACACTCTGCATTTCACCTTGAATTTGACCGATAGCGGCAGTAAGCAGGGCTTCCAGGCTCTGACCCTCGTGGGGGATGCAAGCGGTGTCCATGCCGTAGAGGCCGGATACCTCCCGCATTTCGCCAAGGATCATTTCCGGGTGGGATACGAAGTAGGCGTTCATTTTCAGCCCGTTCTCGTCGGTGTCCAGATGTACCCAATCCGGTTCCAGGTCGGTCATGCCGCTGCGCTTTTGCAGGAACAAAATGTCGGAAGTGACCTCCGTACCGGCAGCGGCCTTGAAGGTATCATTGGGCAGCCGGATAGCACCGAGAAGGTCAGCCCGCTGGGCAATGTACTTTCGGACGGTGGGATTCTCCTTGTCCATGGTGCCCTTGCTGGTGATGAAAGCCACCACGCCACCGGGCCGTACCTTATCCAGGGCGCGGGCAAAGAAATAGTCGTGGATAAGGAAATTGTACTTGTCGTACTTCTTATCCAAAACCTTGAATGTCCCAAAGGGTACATTGCCAATGGCCACATCAAAGAAGCTGTCCGGCAGGTCGGTTTTCTCAAAGCCCTGGACCGCAATGCTGTTTTTCTGATACAGCTGCTGGGCAATACGCCCGGAAACGCTGTCCAGTTCCACGCCGTACATCTTGGAATTTCCCATGTCCTCCGGCAGCAGGCCCATGAAATTGCCCACACCGCAGCTGGGCTCCAGAATGTTGCCGGTCCGGAAGCCAAGATTGGCAAGCCCCTGATACATAGCCCGGATCACCACAGGCGGGGTATAGAATGCTGTCAGGGTGGATTCCCGCGCGGCGGCATATTCATCCTCCGACAGGAGGGCTTTCAGCTCGGCGTAATGGGCGTTGGTTTCCTCGAAGAACTGGGGCAGACCGCCCCAGCCTACATATTCAGCAAGGATGTCCTGTTCATCTGGCGTAGCCAGCCGATTATCAGATTCCAGCTTGTGCAACAGTTCTATGGCATGAACATTGTGGTAGAAGCGCTCAATAGGCACACCTGCGCCCAGATCATTTGTACGGATGTGATAGTTTCTGCGGCCATCTGCGGAAATTTCGGGACGGAGCGTGTGGGGACGATTCTGTGGACGCTGGGTGGTAGGCGAAGTGGGAGGCGGCTCTGCTGCCCCCACATCTGCCATGATCTGACGAATGAAAGGTGTGTTTTTCAGAGTCTCCGGGTCAACAAGTTTCCCGTCTACAATTCCACTCTTTGCCAGTTCTTCCCGAACCTGTTGGGGATCGATGTCATCAAAGGTATCCTCCTCCACGTCCGGTGCGGGATCAACGATCTCCATTGCCTGGGGGTAATAGCCGCGCATTTCCTCAATGGCTTCCTCCAGGGTATCATAGGGGCCATCTACATATTTGGCAGTTCCGTTTACCACATTGTAATGGTTATAATAGAAGCCATCCACATGATACTGTATCTGAATTTCTTCGCCGTTTTCGATAAATCTTTGAACGACCTTATTGTGGACGCCGTGGAGGGCAACCTTGGCAAGCTGTTCCTCTGAAAAAGCCACCAGTTCGTCAAAATCTGGATCGACAAGCTCCTGCTCTGTCAGCTCTTTCAGCGAGGTATACTTTTGAGAGTCCACGATGATGCCGTCAATGTACCGATCCAGCTTGAAATCCACCAGGTCAACGCTGACCTGAACGGGGACTTCTTCATCCGTGATGGTGGTGTAGGCAATATCGACTTTTCGGAGATCAGAGAAATCCGGTTCGCTGTTATATCCCTCAGCGCAGAATGCCGTTATCAGCGTTTTTGCCTTTTCCAAATCCTCATTGACTGCCGAATCTGGCTGTG
>ERZ808252.709-NODE-709-length-29532-cov-6.415069_pt1 | contig 29532 bp, 20 predicted proteins | sample MGYA00521242_ERZ808252 | MGnify/ENA primary metagenome ERZ808252 (study PRJEB31516, sample SAMN03275581) | gut metagenome | biome: mammalia-associated habitat; material: feces | host: Papio cynocephalus | place: Kenya | collected 2012-08-07 ...
AAAGGGGTATCTCTTTCATATCGACTCCTTTCTGCTATAGAGAAAACCACCCGTTTGTACGAGTGGTTTTCGTAATATTGGGTTGTCATACATTGGAGGTCAAATTCTAAATGCGATTGACTTTTACTTCAGGATTTTCCAAGACCCGGTCTTATCCGGACCAACGTGATCAAGGTATTCCTTCTCTTTCAGTTTTTTGATTGTGCGGAACACCGTGCTCCTGTGCTTTCCGGTCTGATTGGCAAGTGTATCTGCGCTGACGGTAGGATCTTTGGCAATCAGATCATAAATCTGTTTCTCCGATTTCGTCATTTTCGTATTTACAGTCGCGTTTACGGTCGCGTTTACAGTCGCATTTACAGTCGCGTTTGTCTCTTGAGTCTTTCTCTTACACCTGTAATCCGCGTTTCCAATGGTAACCCGAAAATAGTTGTTATCGGAATAGAAGGTCACATGATTCTGTCCATCATGAAACAGTGCATTTGTCCGGTCGGTCATTTTCTTCAAACCAGAGCCCCGGCGCTCCATAAACTTCATGCGTGCAAAAATATCCGCAATCACAGGATTTCTGCGTTCCGATGCAACAACCCGGTCGACCGTCTTTTCGATATGCTCTCCGGAAAACATACTGCCGGGAGAAGTCACCTCAATTCTGTCATCGTAAATATCCACACAGACCTCTGCGCCAAGACGTGTATACTCCCTGTGGATGATTCCATTCACAATAGCCTCCCGGACGGCTTCTTCATCGTATTCCGGCTCTTCCACCCGAACCATTCCGGATTTTCGCCATTTCTTTTTCGTATTGGAACGGACAAAATCCATTGCGGCATACAGTTGATTGACCAATCCGCCCTCAATCTCTTTATCGTCCAAAGCCTCGCCCAAGGTGGAGGTTTTGTCCAGTCCGTTCCACCGTGTGCAAAAAATTCGGCTATGGCGGAAGATCGTCTGATCCGCGAGCAGCGCTCCGGCGTTGGTCAGATAACCCTCTGCATCGGCGAGGTTAAAGGAACGGTAATCCGCATCGGTAATTCGGGTATTGGTCTTTTCCAAGAAGGTCGCCTCAAAGAATGTAAAAGAATAATCCGATTTTTTCAGTCGGGTCTTCACGGAATCATAGGTCTGATTGGTTCCCTTCAGGATCAGTTCATTCAGAATATGATTCGGTGCCGGAATGGATTCGTTTCCGCTCCGCACGTAGGCTTCCTTGACGCCGTCTGCGTCATAATAGTATGGCGTTGCAGTTCCCGGATAGACCTTTACGGCAAGGAACACCTTTCCGTCCTCTTTGTATGGGGTCAGGACATAGATCGGTGTTGGCTTGATTCTCGCGTTGATCCGTTCGGAAATCTGATCGCTCACCTTTTGCGGGTCATCCAATCCAATCAGTCTTTTGTCATTGTCTACACCGAAAAACAAAGTCCCGCCAATGGTATTTGCAAAGGCAGACACCGATTTCAGCCAGCTTTTCGACTTGTTCATTTCCGGTGTGACCTTGAAGTCATAGTCTGTGCATTCCGAGATCAACTGAAACAGCATCCGTATCCCCTCGCTTTCCTTTTTCTTATTATACCATATTTTTGATTCGTTGACAATAGAAAACCTAACATTTTTTCTATTGATACCCTAACTGTCATCATTTCATAGAAAACCTCTGCCAAGATAATGATAGCGGTTTTCTATAAAATGATCCCCACGGCGGGAACGGGAAACCGCTCCCGCCGCTTTGATAATTTGCTATGATAATTCATTCTTACGTTTTTGCGATATTCTTCCCGTCCCTCGCAGACAGTAGCAGAGCCTTTCTCGCTCTCCCCTGTCGGGAATCCATCCGGCGGCTGTCAGCTTCAGCCTCATGGGAATCTCACCCCCGCGCTCTCGCCCGGACACTCTCGTGTAAGTATCATCATTCCTCCCGCCTGTCATCGCCACCGTCGGGTGCTGTCCCCGACGGTCGGACTCTCGTCCTACGGCTCGCCGATCTCTCGGCAACGGAAGTGCTGTACCGGATCAATTGGTATTCAATTGTCAAAGATCAATCTTGCGCAACCGGGTCACCAAAAGGGATGGCCGGATACGCCACTCTGCAACGCTTGTCCGATATGGTCAAGACGGCTTTTTGAATGTCTTGAAAATCCCCTGCATGACAACCTGTTCTTCTGCCGTCAGCGTCTCGGATACCTTTTCAAGTAAGACGAGTTGGGAATCCGTAAAATACTTTCTCCCAAGACGAAAACCGTCCGCAATACGGACACCTCCGTTTGTCCCGCGTTTGAGGGTAATTGGGTAAGAACAAGAAAGAACCGACAGATCGTTATGAACCGTGCGCCGTGAAACACCGAACTCTGCCGCCAACTCACAGACCTTCGTTTTTCGCCTCTCACATAGGAACTCCAACATTTTGACTCTCCGTTCAGCAGTTTCTCTCATGCTCTCCCCTCCTTCCCTATCAGAGTGGCTGTATTATAGCATAGCAATATGCAACCTACCTGCTTATTGAAAAAAATAATTTCAGTTTCTTTCGATTTTTTTGCCGTTTCCATGATTTTCTCCTTGATTTTCATCCGGATTCAAATACAAAGTCAAGGAAATCACGGATATTTTGCAATAGAAGCCTGCCAGAAGTCTTGAAACATAAAAGCCCATTCCGCAAAGCCGGAACAGGCTTGGTGTGTTATGGCAGGTAAGGCAATCAGAACAGGGCGCGGTTCGGGCTATTCCGGGGTTGCTTTTTTATTATACAGCGCTATACCATCAACAAATAGTTACAAAAATAGTGGCTGTGAAAATCCGTCTTGGAATTTCACAGCCACTTCTGCTGACCGTAATTTTGATTGCTGTCAGGATGCTTTTGTTCCCTTTATATAGCGCGCACAGGCGCAAAGAATTCCGGCAACTGCGGAAAGCACCGATGCGCCAAGCATGACCAGAATGACCGCATTCCACCCCGCGCCATCGGCAATGCGCCCAAGCCCGTAGGCACTCGCGGTGCTGCCGATATAGGTTGCGCTGTTCATCAGCCCCGCCAGAAAGCCGGAGTTTACGCGGTCGCGCAGCTCCAGCGGCATCATGCTGGTGACTACATTGTTGACCGCGTATGCAAGGCATGAAATCACACCAAGCAGCGCCAGCGTCAGCACCACACCGGCGCCACGGAAGGACAGCCAAAGCCCGCCAAGGCAGAGCGACAGCCCCACATAGAACACGCCCGCCATCAGGCGGTAATCCTTGATTTTCCGGTTGACCGCAAGCGCCAGCATCGAACCGAACAGCCCGAATACCGGCAGAATCAGCGTCAGAATAATCGAGGCACTGTCCCCCAACCCGAACTGCTCCTTCAGGATTAACGGAGTCCATGTACTGAGTCCATCCTTGACAAAGTTGCAGACCGCAGCAAACAGTCCGCAGACCGCCAGTAGCCCGACCAGCCCGCCGCCAAGCGTCTTTCTGCTTTTTTCGGTGGTTGTTGTTTCGCCTGCCGGTGCGACATAGCGTTCTGCGGTCAGGCGGTCATAGGAACACAGCCAGATCAGGCCGATCAGAACCGTCAGAACAGCGCCCAAGAGGAAAGAGCCGCGGAAGAACGCGAACAGATTGAACAGCGCGCTCCCGCCGTAGGAGATCAGCGTGCCGAACATGGTGGCAAGGCTGATGACAAAAACCGCCTGCTTCATCATATCCGGCTCCAGCGTCTCGCCAAGCGTCAGCACCAGCGACGGCCAAAGCACCGACTGGCAGATGCCATTGACCAGCCAAAGGTACTTGATGGCGGCAAACGGCGGCTGAAAGAACACGGTCAGATTCAGGGCAGCAGAAAGAAACAGCGCCGCCGGAATGACGTATTTTTTCGGGTAGAACCGGCAAAGAATGCCGTGTACCAACTGCATCGCGCCATAGGCAAAGAAGAAGCAGGTACTGACCAGACCCGCCTCGGCGCGCGTGACGCCGTAAAATTCCATAATCGGCGCAATGTTTGCATTGTAGCCGTACCGCCCCGCATATGCGAAGCCATAAACCATGCAGCAGACCACAATCAGGATCTGCTGCTTTTTTCTTCCTGTCATTCGCCTAAATTCAAATCCTTTCTTTGCGACAATAACCACTGAAACACTTCCGGATTCCGATAAGTATCACTCCACGAATCGTGTGCGCAATCAGGATATACCGTCAGCTTTGCGTTCCCACCAAAACGGTTTACCGCATCCACCATCTTTCTGCTCTCTTCCGGAAAGACCGTTTCATCTTTTGCCCCATGGAAAGCCCATACCGGTGTGTGCTCCAGTTGCGCAGCATCCCAATACATTCCGCCACCGCAAATCGGAACAATCGCCGCAAATAAATCGGGGTTTGAGATTGCAATCTGCCATGTCGCATAGCCCCCCATACTGTATCCCATCGCATAGAAACGGGTTTCGTCCATATCGGGGCGAATAGCAATCTCTTTTGCAAAAGCAGACAAATCCTGCATCCGATCTGCCCAACTGTTCTCCCTGCATTGCGGTGCAAAAACGAGAAATTCCGATAAATCCGCAAGTTGGAAAAATAGGTTGTTTTCAATTTTTGAAAAGTCCGTCCCCCTACTTCCCGCTCCATGCAAAAACAGAATAGCAGGACTTTTCCCGCTTTGAGAGTTTTCCGCAGGATACTGTATCAGATACCGCATCCCGCGAAATTCAGCGTGTTCCCTTTGGCTGATGTTTGTCTCCATCTCTCTTTTGAAACCTCCAATCTTTGGTCAAAAGTGTAGTATTAGACACCCTATCATTTTTCTCCGTTTCAATACAATCATTTTCTCCGTTGCATATCAGTTTCAACGGCTTGTCGCAACCGTGAACCGTCACCTTCCATGTCCGTCTCTCCGGTTTGCCCGCATAGTCACCCTCGCGCGCACCGACCGTTACGGTCACGTTGTCCTCGGTTTCGAGGCAGACAATCTCCGTCCGGCACGGCTTGGCGGTCAGGTACTGCAGGCTCACGCCGTCATCCTCGTAAAATACCGTGCGGCTTGCGCCGTTCGGGTAAACGTGCAGTTCAATCTCTTCGTCGGAATACTGCGTAGTATAGTCCCGCTCGCACCATTCGGGCAGAATGGCACCGCCGCGAACGAACAGCGCACCGCCGCGCCCCTTCGGCGGCGTGTACGGCTTCAGCGTCTGCCCGCCGTCATAGACCGTTCCCGTCCAAAAGTCAATCCACTTACCTGCGGGGAGGTACACGCTATCCGCATACGCCGAAACCAACAGTGCATCGCCAATCATATACTGCTTGGAAAGCGTCGCGCACTTGGAATCATTTTGGAATTCCAACGCCATTGTACGGAGCATCGGAACGCCGCTCTCATGGCATTCCAACGCCGCAGAGTAAAGATACGGGAGCAGCTTGTAGCGCAGTCTTGCATAATAGATATACGCCTTTTCGCATTCTTCGCCCGCATACCACGGCTGTCCGACGCCCATCCATGCATTGTGGTGCGCCCACGGCGCAAGCATGGCATAATGAATCGCGCGGACATCGAATACATCCATATCCACAGTGGTATTCATAAAGCCAGACATGGCAAGGTTGAGTAACCAAATCATGCTCCGTGTGCCGCCGTCATTGTCTCCCGTTGTTGCCGCGCTCCACTTCTGCTGTCCGATGTAACCGCCGCAATAGTGCAGGAACGGGCGCAACTCCGTTTGCTTCTCAAAACCGAGCCGCACCTGTTTGGGGAGCAGAACCTGCGAGAGATTATGCATGGCAAGCTCGCTCTCACCGTTGGTATAGACCTTATCGGGAGAGATGCGGATAAGCGTATCGGCGGGGTCAAGCTTGAAGCCGTCCACACCGTCATTGACAAACTGCTTCATGTGGTCATACCATGCGGTCAGCTTACCTTTGCCCGTCACCTGCCGTTCTTCCTCATCGCAGAAGTCATAATTTTCGCAGAACCACAGCGCGGTATGCAGTCCCATTCTGCGCAAAGCAGAAATAAAGGTATACGGGTAATCGCGGGAACGCATCCAGAAATCCATGTGGAACTTTTCCAGATTCCATTGCTTATCAAAGGAATAGTCGTAGAACCGCGTCATCCATCCCGGCTCCAGACTGACATTGTCGCACGGAATATGCATCTCGCGGAAGCGCTCCATATCCCGCATCAGTTCCCATTGATTCTGATGGATCGGTGCGATGTAGGTCAGCCCGTAGCCCCACTTCGGCAGAACCATGCTCCGCCCCGTCAACTCGGTATAATGGCGGAGCAGATTCTTCATACTGTTGCCCCAAAGGACAAAAATGTCCAAATCATCGTTATTTCCGAGAATGGTAAGATGTCCCTTGTCGTGGTCGTCAATGTCAACGAAATGGCGATCCTGTGCCGCAATCAGGATGCCCCAGTTCCCGCTGCACAGAACGAGCGGAATCGGAATTTCGTTGTACTGATAAACCGCCCAGTTCTGAAAGGATTTGCCGCGATGCTCAATACTTTCACTGTCCCCCTCTCCCAAGCCGTAAAAGCGTTCTCCCTCTGCGATTTCAAAGCGGATGCCGAAGCGCGTAGCACTTTCCTGTTGCTCCAGTTTCTCAACGCTCGGCGGCAAAGAATCCGCAGGGGCGCCAATGACACGGCTGACCTGCACGGTCTTCTGATGAAACAGTTCTGTCAGATATTCGGATTCCGCGCCCCAAAAAGCATCGTCCTGCTCAGGGCGAACGGAATAACGCAGTTTTCTTCCGTTCGGGAGGTCAATTTCTTTTTCAGAACAGGGTACGTTTTGGCATTCCTGCAACTTCGGAATTGACAGAATGCCATACCGTTCCAAATAAGCAGTATTTTTTCGATTGAATGCCGAAATTCTCAGAATTCCGTCCGATATAATTTGAATTTGATAGTTTTTCTTCATATACGCTCCTTACCATCTTTCTGGACAATTCCATCAATCAAATTCAATAAACACATCCTGCATAAAGTTCATAATCGAGGAAAATCGTCCTGTCTTTGTTTGTTACAAAAATACCTCTCCGCACTCAAAATACCGAACCGATAAATCCGAATGTCTTTCCGCAATCCGTTCTGCCAGTAGCTTCATGCCCTCCCGTTCCGACCCGATATGCCCCATGACGATGACCGACTTATGAAAGCCAAGTGCCACCGCATCTCTTGCATACTCGCACAGATTCCACTCGCAGGCTTCACCAATCAGCAGAATCTCCACATCCTCACGGCACAGCATATCATATACTCCGCCCGGTGTTCCAAAACAGACCGCAAAACGGGTTGCCGGATGATCCATCTCTCCCGCGAGCCGTACATGGTGTAAGCCAAGATTGGTCTGCATTCGGTTCAGCAATTCCCGTGCAGTGATTGGCGTATTACTTTGAAACAGATAAGAGGCATAGTAAGGCGTCCTTTCAATACTGCCGTGCAGACCAAGCGCCCGCAATCCCCCCTCTGCAATCAAATCGGGTTGTGCGGCATGCGCATGGTCATGATTGCGGTATATCGGAAAGCCGACCGACTTCACAAGCTCCGCCTTTGCCTGACTTACCGGAGCATCTGCATCCTGAAGCAAAACCGGTTCATGAACGATTAAAAGATCCGCCCCCCAGTCCTTCGCCTGTTGCAAGACCTCCACAGTGGCAAACATGGAAACCGCCACACGGGACAGTTTTCGGTCGCACTCCGGATTCAGAAGAATGTCGCAGGTCTTTTCGGATACCACCGCATCCCCGTTGATTTCCGTAATCAGTTCCGATCCATACATATAACCACCTCAATTCAGAAATCCGAGCTTGTCAAGCCATACCAACACATGGGAAGCAAACCCGTGATTGCAACTCGCACTTGTACGGTCATGCTCCCATAGCGTTCCCGTGCGCTGCGCCATACCCGAAAAATAGCCTCGGATATCGGATTCCAACTCCGAAAGCCGACCTGCACGGGACAGCAACTCCAGTCGCAAATAATTTCCGATAAACGCATTGGACTTTGCAATCTCCCGCCATGTGCCTGTTTTTTCGCGCTTGGGACCAAAATCATCCAGCATCACCTGCCACAAGCGCGCATCCTCTTCAGGGGTTGCAACGCCCGTAAAGAAAGCATAGTACTGGCAGGTTTCGGTCGCTTCTCCCGATATGTGCGCACAGCCGTCCGATTGGTAAACCGCATTGTCGCAAAAGAACAACTCCATACGTGACGCTCTGCGAATCGTTTCCCGCAATTGCTTCGCCTCGATGTGCAGACCCGGCATCCCGTAAAGCTCAGCCATGGTCTGCTTGAACCGATAGTAAAGCATATTGGTAGGATAATTGATGTCCTGTGTCAGATCATTACAATGCGACCATTCCACAAATACCCACCCGGGCAACCGTTCCAGAAGTCCTTCCGAATTTTCATATTTCCGAAAATATGCAAGGAGTGCCTCCATCCTCGGACGTAGCATTTGAACAAAAGCCCAATCTCCTGTGCGTTCTCCATACTCCTTCAATTCCAACAGGAACCACATCGCCCAATTCGGGATTCCGTAGCTCAGGCTGTTAAAATCCGACGGATAGCACATCGGCAGCATTCCGTTCACCACATTGGGATAGGATTCATTCATATCAAAGTTAGAAAGGAATGCGCGCTCCACGCGGCTTTCTCCGGTCAGCAAATGCTCCACACGACCTGTAAAAAAGCTGTCGCACAGCCACCCTGCTCGCTCGCGGGACGGACAATCCATATAAATATCCGTAACATTTTGACGGAAGGTCTCCAGTGCCGCGCGGAAAATCGATTCCATTTCGGAATCATTCCTTTCCGCATTCCATAATCTGCGAATTTGGTTGCGCGGGAAAGCCACCTCGACCATTCCGACCTTATGCACCGTCACCGCGCCCCCGCACACAAGAATATTCAGATACTTCAATGTATACGGCTCGGCGGTCAAAAGACTGTACCGTTTGCCCGCTCGCAAAGAATAAAGAACGACATTAGAGCATTGCAATCGGATAAAATCTATTTTTCCGTCTGTCAGGATTTCATCAAAGGTCAAATACACCTCCGCATCGGTTTGGCAAGTTATATCGAGAGACAGAAAGCCGGTGCTGTTTCGCTCCATTTCAACAGTGGCATATCGGTCACATTCCATGTGTAACGGGAATTTCCCCGAATCCGCATTCCGAATCAGCTTCAGGTCTTCTGCCGCATGGATTGGCGGATAATCCATTTCGGACAAACGGAATCCGTCAAAACGTTCAGTCCCGTCATCGGGCAATGTAATTGCACGATCCATATCGTGTGACTTTGCGGGAATATGCCGAACCGTCCCAAGTGAGATTACCCTTTTCGGGGACAGATACTCATATGTCTGATACGGTACACTTCTTGCAAGAAAATTCTTTTCTTCGCAGACTTCAAGCGGAACCTCCTCCGAACCTTTCACAGAGCGAAAGTCATATGCCTCCCCAAAGGGACGTTGATATGAATATCTTTGAATCTTCCGACGTTTTTCCGCATAGCGGAATGCATGCCAGTCCGCGCCGCCTGTCGGAAGAATCACCGTTCCGTCCGCAACAATCTCCGCGCATAGGAACGACGGCTGTTTCAGCCATGCAAAGCTCGCACAATAATATCCGGTTGCAAGAACCGTCAGTTCATTCTCCGTGCGGGTCAGGAAAGATGTAATATCCACCTCGTCCACACGATAAAATCCGTGTCCCGCCCGCGCGGGACCGTAGCAAACAAACAATCCGTTTATAAAAACCTGATACCCCGTATAGCCGGTTATGCGCAAAATTTCCGATTGGCAGGACGGAACGCGGACGGTAAATCGTAGCGGATGGTGCAATTCTTCGGCTTTCCCGACTTCCCAAATCGGTTTCGCACATTCAAACCGGTATGTTGGCTCTGTCATACGTTCCCCTCCGTTTCAATCAGCAAATCCGCACTGTTGGCGGGCAGATACATGACTTCCCGCTCCTTTTGTGCAATCCCGAACAGCGGAACCGCATTCTTCGGAGCGGAAAAGGAAATACCGCTTGCCGTTCGGTTATCAACACTCCACAGCCCGTCACCGATTTGCTCGCAGTGCACCCCGATCGGCAGATTCCAACCGCTTTTCCGAATGCCGACTTCGGAGCATACCGTTTCCAAGAAATCACCGAATGCCTCCGGATTCTCTTTTCCCGCCATTCCGATGTTGCTTCCGCAATAGATGACAGCCCCATTCCCGATGCGCTGTCGGACAATCAACGGGATTCCCCTCACCCGTCCAAGTACCGCTCCATCAGGTGCGGACAATTCCGCATAGCGTTCCGCGCCAAGCAACGATCCCTTTTCGGTCTCTATCACGATATATTTTCCACCCTTGACCCCGTATGCGGCAACGGCTTTTTTCACATCGTCATTGACTGCCGACAAATCCAATTCCTGTGCATTTCCGCTTTCTACATAATAGGCAGAGGTCGTCTCCACCTCCGTAATTCCCCATCGTTGGGCAAGTCCACACCCGGGCATAACACCTGCGTGACGGTTGCGGTCGCATTCATACCCGCCTGCGTGCGCTTCGGAAAGCACGGTCCCACCATTGCGGACGAAACGGTCGACCGCATTCGCAAACGCATCCGACATCGCATACGGCTCGGGCAGAATCAACAACTTTACACCGTCAAGCCCATCTTCCACACGCTTGTCATCCACGATTTCACAACGGTAATCATGCAAATAGAGTGTGTCCAGATACCCCTCAATTCCGTCTGCAAAGGTGTCTAATGTACCGTTCATACACCACGCATGAATTTCGTTCGTGCGCCCTTTCCAAATTGCTATCTCGGCGGGCTTACGGGGAATCCTATCCATTTTGCCGATATGCGGTCGCAGTTTATCCATAAAAAGCCGTGCCGCACGACCGATGCTTCCAACCGCTCCGTCCGGCTTGGTAACGCCCCATGCGGGAGCTTCAATGCCCAGTACCTCGGCATGGTATTGCCAGAACAGAAAGCCGCGCAAGCCGATTCCCAATTGCGGAACAAAATCCCGCACCATATCCGCAAGCGTTACGACGCGCGGGTGCATTTTCGTCGAACCTGTCCCGATGTGGCATTCCGCATTGTAGGCGATTCGGTCACCTGCCACCGAGCGCGTTGTAACACTCCAGATTGGACTTGCAAAGTTGGTCGATGCAAACACATCGCACCCCTTTGCCATCGCGAAATCATCCACACCCGTCAATGCGTTGAATATCCGAGCGGTATCCGGCACCACATGGAGATATGCCGGATGCCGACCGTCATATTTTTTTACGGTATGCAACCGCATTTCCGCCTCCTGCGTCATGGTGTCCAATTGGAATTCCCGGAAGTCAATCATATCTCCGAACACTTCCCCGTTCAGCGGCAGTTCAATATCCTCCCAATCGCGGTAGCATCTGCCCCAAATGTCATTCAGCCTTTCTATTGTTCCGTATTTTTTGTGTAACCAATCGGAAAAGGCGGCGCGGCAGTGCGGGCAATAGCAAACAAGCGTTTTTTCATCAGGCTTCCGATATTTGTGACATTGCTCCGGTTCATTCCAGACATCCCACATGAACAGCGCGGGATGCTTTGCAAAATGGCTGACTGTTTCCAAAAGAAACCGCTCCCGTTCTGCCCGTGCCGCAGGATGATTGTAGCAGGGACCCGGCATTCCTCCGATCTGCCGACACGCCGAAGCATACGGCTGTACCTTTGCCCCATCCGCACGAACCTGCACGGCATCCGGATATTTTTTCAAAAGCCAAGCAGGAGTTACATCGCAAATGATGTTTAGCGTTACACGCAAACCGACCTCAGCGGCAAGATTCATCAGGCAATCCAAATCCTCAAAGTAAAATTCATTTTCATCCCGATGCGACCATCGCCATTGAACCCAATATTTGATATCGGTAAAGCCCAACCGTTTCATCTGCCGCAAATCATTTTCCCAATGCTCTGCGGCGGGAGTCGGTGCGCGGTAATACTGTGCACCCCATATAAAATCCGTTTCTTTCATAATTCCTCCGCAAAAACGCCGGACAGTCGTATGCACAACTGTCCGGCAAGGGTTACTCAGACTTCTTTTCTGCGGCGGAATGCAACATAAGCTGCACCTGCGGCAGTCAGAATCAAACCGACAGCGCCCACAGACAGACTGGAAGCGCACCCCTTCACCTCTTCGCTCGGGGCTTCAGTGGTTGCAGCAGGCTTGGGATCGTTTCCGGGCTGCTTTCCGCTGTCCTCACCGGTTGAAGGATTCGTTCCGGTGTCTTTACCGTCATTCGGCTTATTGGGGTCATCGGGGTTTTCAGGATTGTTGGGATTATCCGGAGTCACAGGATCCAGACCAACCAGAAGCCGTGCGTCATTCTCGGTTGCGCAGAAAGCGAACAGCTCAATTTCAACCTGCGTGCCGGCAGTTACGGATTTGTTGTTGCCCCACGGCATCAGATAAACGCCGGTCATCTCGTGCGTTGTCCATGTCTTTCCGACATACTTGTCATTATCAAACTCCAGCGTAGACAAATCAACAATTGCGGTATGCCACTCTCCGTCTGCGGTGGTTTCGATGGAGTCATCGAACACACGGGACAGCGGATTCGCTTCACCCTCGTCCTTGATGCAACGCATCAACTGAAGATCGGCAAACAAATCGCCCTGTGCATATTTGTATTTGATAACAAAGAATTTGTTGGTTGCCTGATCAAACGGCTCGTTGAACGGGATGTACAGTCTTGCCGCAGTCTGCCCGTTTGCAGTATTCGCAACCACGGTAGCAACCGTTTCATCCTCATTGACCTTTGCAGTCATATTAAGCGATGCCGCCGTATTGATCTGCCATGTTACACCGATTCTCTTTGCTCCGTAAACGAAGCCGGTCGAATCGTCCACGACTTCATCCATTCCGGCATACTTCTTTGCATCCTCTTCGGATTTGAAGAACCCGAAATATTCCAAGCTGAACACGCTGTCTTTCACCGCATTCCAACCAAAAGGCAAGAATGTAAAGGTGTTATAGGTGTAATCCGCCCAAGTCTTTCCACCGATTGCGGGGAAATTGCGGTTACTCTCAAAGTTGACTGTCCGCATATCAAGAATCGCAATCTGCCATTCCCCGTCAGAGAAAGTGGCAATCTGACCGTCTGCACTGCGATTGGATGCCTTTCCGGTTGCGCCGTCCTTGTTTACCGCCTCAAAATTGGTGCGGAACAGGGAGAGCTTTGCATTGTCATAGGCTTTATCATACTTGTATTTGATTGCCATGAACGGATATTTCCCGCCGTCCACCGCCTCGGGCATTTTGAATCTGATCTGCTCTGCATCCTGAACAGTTTCCACACCGGTTGCTTTCACGCAGTTGTCTTCAAAAACAGCGGTCACGGTATGCGTTGTTGTGCCGTCCATAGCAGCTTTCAGTTCTCCGCCGGCAAGTACAACTCCGTCCACCTGCTTGGTATAGGCTTTTGCCGCTTCCTCTGTTTTGAAGAAACCGAAATACTCAATACTGAACACACTGTCCTTCACGCCGCCCCATCCGAACGGCATCCATGTGAAAGAATTATAAGTGTAATTTGCCCAAGTTTTTCCTCCGATTGCAGGAAAGTTTTTTTGACCTTCAAAATTGATTGTCCGCATATCAAGTGTCAAGATGTGCCATTCCCCGTCACCGAAGGTTGCGATCTGCCCGTCCTGACTCCGGTTTGCCGCAAGTGCCGTTTCGCCACTTGTGTTCTCCGCTTCAAAATTCGTGCGGTAAAGCGAAATTTTGGCATTGTCATACACTTTGTCGTATTTGTATTTGATAACCAGATACGGATAATCGGCTCCGCTCACCGACTCCGGCATTCTGAACCGGAACTGCTCTACACCGCCAAGTCCGGTAGCCGTTGCGGTTGCGGTTTCTTCGTCATATGCCGCTGTCACCTCACTCTGGTCGTCACCGATTGCGTTCTTCAGTGTTTCACCCGCCAAAATAATTCCGGTCTTTTCCTCCGCCGAAGCATCGGATTCACCGTTGGCGAAGACAGCGGTCGCAAACATTCCGAACAGTAAAGATAAGCAAAGAAGTACAGTTGTAATACGGGTTGCCATGGTTGCGCGTTTCATAGTTTGTTCCTCCGTTTTTTATTTTGTTATGATAGCGACCGTTGCGGTCTTATCACCGATCTGATTGATGATGAAATCATCAATTGTAAAGTCCCAGAGATGCCGCGACATATTTTTGAAGTCAATATAAGCCAAATTGAGTTCTGCATCACTCTTGATTCCAAGTTGCCCAAAGCGGTGACCGTAGTTGTTGATGTAGGTATTTCCCTCCATTTTCGGAAGCCACTCAACTTTTCCCGCCCATTGGCAAAACATCGGAATCGCTTCTCCGGAACGGTCAAAAATGTTGTTTCGGATCACAAAGTTCTCCGCGCGGTTGCATTTTGCGCCCTTTCCGCTAAAGCCGCCGCTCAAAAAGCCGCCTACATCTTTATTCGGTCTGGATTCAAAGCCAAAGCCGTATCCGGTAAATCGGCAGATGTTGCCCTCTACCAAAATGTTTTTCATAATCGGGGTTTGATTCTCCGGCAAATTCCCGCTCAGCCAAATTTCGAAAGCGTTGGAATTATATTCAATCAGATTATCCCGATATTGAAGATTTTCAACGGTTCTCTGCCGATAATTGCTACTATCAAAGCTTGACTGATTGGTAATCGCGGTATCGTAGCATTGATAAATCCAGTTGTTCGCCACGGTAAAGTTCGTGCAGGAACGAGCCACTTCCACCGCATTTCCGAGTGCAACCGTTTTATAGATTTTATCCTGATCCCCGAACGGCACCCACGAATGAACATTTCCGCCGATCCAACCGATTTCACAGTTTGTTACGGTCAGACCGTCATTGTCCCCGCCGCCGATTCCGTGAACACCGCCATAGCGCAGGCAAAGATTGTCAATCGTTACACGGTTCAGATCTCCCGTGACAATGTGTCCGTATTGATTCTTCGCCATGGTGCAGAATTCAATCTCGTCAAACACCTCACCCGGATTTCCCGCATCACAACGCAGATAGAGTTTTCCAACGCATTCCGCATCGTTAATCATCGGCATTCCGGCAAGATTGTACATGAGCCCATCCCCGCGGTCAACCGTTTTCGTTTCATACTTGCTGTTTGCCGCTGAGAAAAAGGTCAGGTCGGCATTCAGTTCCGTTAGAATGTCGAATTTTACGGTTGTGGAATTATATCGGTAATACTCTTTGGTCTCCCAATTGAAGCTGAAGTAAATTCTGCGGGCATAACTGTCTCCACCATTGAAAACCAACTCTCCGACATCATTCATGTCGCGATAGTAAACCCAGATATTGTTCGTCCCCGGCATCAGCGACCACTTGGAAGCATCGGCAGCATTCTCCGGTGAGCCGTAAATTCTCGGCTTTTCTCCCGATCCATAAGAGGAGTAGGTCACACCGCTCTGCGTTTTCAGTCCGCCGCGCCAAAGGTCTCCCCGCTTGAAGAGAACCGCGTCCCCCTCCTTCAGTCCTGCCGCATTGACCTTGTCCAAGGTTTTCCACGCTGCTGCGGGAGACTTTCCGCTGTTGTTGTCGCTTCCCATGCTTGAGGATACATAATAAACTGTCCCCTTTTTGTAGGTTGATGGGTCAATTGTATTCTTTGTGCCGAGAATACCGCTCTTCAAAGTATCCGCTTTTGCATCAATTCCGGCAAGATATTCCGGCGTTGCTTCAATCAGTTTACAGTTCATATCCTCGATTTTTCCTTTCACGGAGAGATTCAACAAAGTACAAACCGTCTCTGTTCCCGCCTTTCGCGATTTCGCATTGGTATCATATTGCAGATATTCATCGATCAGCGCAGTGACCGCATATTCACTCCCGTAACGCTTTCCGTTAGAGCCGAGATACAGCGTTCCATCTGCATCTGTTGCAATGCAGTATTGGTCAAATGTCAGAGAGTCCATTTGCTTCCGACTTGCGGATGTTGCATTTCCCAAGCAAATGGAACGCTTTCCGTCCGTGGGGGCAGTTACAATCGGCAAAACAAATCCGCACAGGTTTGCAACGGCTTCCTGCAGGGGATAAGCCTTTTCTTTTTCCGATGGTTCCGTCAGAATTTCATATTCCGCAATCGGATTTCCGCCGATTGTCAACGTTTTCAGGCTGTAATCAAATGCTTCTCTATGATTGAGTTTTGGCAAGACAGACAGCGTTTTTGCGTTCCCATCAAGACAGTTGTCTGCAAACCACCCCACCGCCTTCTCCAAAGCTTCCACCGATTTCCCGTAAATTGCAATGCGGGTGGTTTGATAGGTAACGGCAAAATCGCGGTACAGTATTTTATCCAAAGCAAGACTTTCCTCTCGGTTGGTCTGCCCAATCAGAATTTCATAGTCCGTCCGCTGAAATTTTGTCCCCTCCCGTTCAAAATCGGTTGCGGTCTCCGGTTTCACTCCGGTTGCAGTTTCGATTTTGTCCCGAAGTTCAAAAGCAAGATCAGCCACTGCCTGCTCCGCCCCGTCCGGATAAATAATACGGTATCCGGACGGACAAGCGCCATTTTCAATCAGAATATCTTTTTCCTTTTTGGAAACCGGTACATTCAGATTGCAGGAAGCCAAACCGGACAGGGCAAACACCACAGCAAGAATCACTCCGCATATTTTGCAATGTTTCATTACTCCTCCGTTCCGTTCAGCTCATCCAAGTCCTTTTGGATGGTATTTTCTTCTTTTTCACAGTACCATTCAAAAGACATCCCGTACATGATGCAGTACCGCGGAATCTCTGCCGCGCGGTTTTCAAAGACATATCCGACATCGGTCATACGAGAATCGTAAATCAAGTCGATTATTTTTGCATCTGCCGCATTTTCCGAATACCGAATCTTCAGTGTCGTATCGTAATATTCCGGAACCACAATTTCATGACCTGCCGCCGACATTGCCTCAAACACCGCGCAGGTGGCGTCATAATTCTGACAATTCGCAGGAATTGCAAACATGGTAACGATATTATGCATGACACTGTAGTAACGCTCTTGATTTTCATCCAGCATCGGGAACGGAATTGTTGCGTATTTTTGCTCCATGTTAGCAAAACGCTCTGCCGTATACAGGAATCCCGTGCAAAAGAGCATCTGACCCATCGCAAACTTTTCAACAACGGTTTTTGTCATGGGACCGTCAATGACCGTACTTCCCGCTTTGTTTCCGAAATCATCCGGGCTTTCCTCAAAGCACATTTTTTGAATCCGCGCCATAATGTTTCCGTTACGCTCGGTTTTGAAGTTCAATTCATACAGTCCGGATTCTTCGTTCTTTTTCAGCACCGTTCCGCCGCAACCAAAGAACCAACCGTCAATATTATTGGAGTAGTTGGTCAGAAAACCAAACTGATCGGCAATATCAACCTGTTCGTTCCCGTTCAGATCCTCTCCGATTCCCTTTGCCAATGTTGTCATTTCTTCAATAGTCCATTCGTAATTCATAACCTTTTCGTAAAGAGCATCATACGCATTCTCTTCGCTGCTGTAGTATTTTTCCAGCATGGTTTTATTGACAAACACCGCTGCCGCACAGCGAATCATGTCGATGGAGATGTCCCCCGCCAGCACATACGGTTTTCCCTGCACCATGGTATTCTCATGATAGGAATCCGACCACCAATCCTTTTCAAAGTCAATGTACGGTGCATTGCTGAGGTCCTTGAACCATCCCTCAAGCACAAGCGGCATACAGTTCCATTGAATAATCTCGTATGCGTCAAAATCCGTACTTCCGGTCTGGAGTTGCATCCGAATATGGTCACCCACATTTCCGCTGTAGACATCCGTATCCGTAAAGGTAACAAGGCAATTCAGATAGTTCTCCACAGCAAGATTCCGCGATACAATCTTCTGCTCCACAGAGGTTCCCTTGTCGTTTCCGTTCATGTCATAGAAGGACTCGGCAGAGTTGGAAGCCTTGGTAAACTGCCAAATCTTTATCTCTTTGTCTTTCAAATCCAGCCCTTTGATGTTATCACTCATCTCAAACGGAAGTTCTTCATTCTGACCTCCGTTTGTCTCACTGCCTCCCTGCTCGGACGGCGTTTTCTTTTTGCAAGCCGCAAGTGCCGTCAGCAGAAACAGCGCTGCTAACAGAAACGCTCCGATTCTTACCACTTTTTTCATGTTCATTCTCCTTTTTTCAATTTTCAATTGATTTCGACCGAAGCAGGGTCAAGCTCGGTCATACCATCTCGCACCGTCACATTCAGAAATGCCGCTGTTGTCCAAAGTTGCGCCCATGAACCGGTCGCCTGATTGCTCCTTGCGTCCCGCAACTCAAGGAAATGTCCGTTCCGATAAGCATTGCACAGAATCGCACGGTTGATGTCGGCACAGGATAGTCCGTATGCACGTTCATACGCAAGCAGATAAAAGGTATCTGCAAACGGCCACATACTGTTATTGTGGTAGGTATCGTCCCGCTCATAAAACGGATACAACAGCGGTGTTCCGTACTGCGTAACCGGATATCCGGTAAGCGCCCGTTGCGCGTCCTCCCCCGTAACCACTCCGCAAAGGACCGGAAATGCGGTTCCCAAGGTATCCCGCCGCGGCTCTGCATGACCGTCTCGGTGCAGGAAATACATAAAGGTTCCATCCGGATTGCGCAGCTTTGCAAGCATTGCCGCGCGGAGTCTCTCCGACTGCTTTTTCCATTCAGTCTGTGCGTCGGCAAAACCAAGTCTTCCCGCCGTCTCCGACATGACGCAAAGTGCCTTGTAATAGAGGGCGTTGGTTGAAGAAGCCTTAACCCATATGCAACGGTTACGCTCCTTTTCCTTCGGGTGATTAAAGCCTTTCGGGTATCCCGAACCGCCGACATCTATAAAGGTCGGTTGCCCGAAATATAAGCCGTCGGTCGCATCGTAGAACGGCTGATAGAACCTTGCAAACGATTCTTTTCCGTTTTCGTAAAGCCACTGCCAATCATCTGTTCCAAACAGGTCGGGATGCTTGACAAGCAGGTCATATGCCGCCCAGAGCCAACAGACATCGTCTGTTTTATTGATTGCGGACGCTTTTTGATAAGTTTTGAAGAAAGTCGGGTGATCAAGCTTGATGTTCTCCACACCGTCGATTCCGCGCAGCAGGCAACCGCAGCTTTTGAAGCATTTCCAGCCAAGCCGATTCCGCACCTGACGGATGGCGCGCAGTGCCTCCATCATCTCCCGCGGGTAAAGCCGATTCAATGACAACAGTCCTGCATAAGCGTTGTCCCGACAGAACACAAGCGAACTGAACCCTTTTCCGTATTCCCCCGCCGAAAAGACCGTTCCGAATTCGGTTTTGGTGTTGAAACTCTTTTCAATATCATCCAGTGCAATGCACCAAAGTCGTGAAAGGGTCTCATTCTCACCGCAAAAACGGTAGGATGCCCGCGGTGTAACCTGCGGAACGTTCAAAAGTCCGAAATCCTCACCGCCAACCGGCGGGAGCATCGGTGCGCCTTTTTGGCGAAAGACAGAAAATAACCCCATCTCACACCTCCCGGTCAAAGACCGTACCGTTCACCGCAAGTCTGTTGACACGCTCCACGGTACATCCGCTGATTGGTTCTTTGCTGTCCCGATGTAAGGTAAATCTACAATCCGACAGGGTGATGTCACGAACCTCCGCCCCCTCCATACCGAGGAAAACAGGATACATTCCACAGTCCGCAACAATTTTGTCAAATCGGATATTACAGATTTCTTTGACCTGATTATAGGGATACACCAAAATCTGAAGCGGCATTTCGTCAATGCGGTCCATCATGATGTTGCTGAAGGTCAGATTGCGGACCTCCGTGAAATCTTCTCCCTGATCCGCAAACGGCTCAGGCCCTTTTTTCGGGAATTCAATGGAAATTCCGCGCCAGCTGTCGGTTACGGTACAATCCGAAAAGACACAGTTCTGAATCTTATAGTCGTTCGTCCACCCGATTCGGATTGCGTTTGAAAGACTGCTGAAATGGCATCCCGTCACCGAGACCCGCTCGCAGGCACGCTTCTCGGCGTGCGTGTTCGTATTGGCGCGCACAATCAGGCAGTCATCACCGCATATGATGCTGCAATCGCTGACCGTAACATCGGACGAGCAATTGATATGGATTCCGTCCGAATTCGGATAATGTTGGTTGCACCGAACCTTCAGGCGCGTACAGTTGACATATCTGCAACCGTTTATCCAGAAAGCCCAGCCTCCCGCCATTTCCAGCATAGAGAAATCCGAAAGCAGGACGTTTTCACAGTTATAAAAATGAACCATTCGCGCGGGCAGTTCCGTTGTTTTCCGCCGCCAAAAGCGATCTTCCGGTGTATACTCACAGAAAGCCGCCCCCTGACAGTCAATGGTTCCCGTACCCGTAATCGCAATGTGACTTGCACACTCCGCATAAATCAGGCAACGGGAGGAATGTCTTGGAGCCTTGTCTGCATCCCATGTCTTGGGGGCAAAATTCGGATAATCGTCACCGTTCGTGCTTGCAAGCAACCGACCGTTTGCGCAAAGATGGATTTCGACCATGCTATGCAAAAACAGCGTTCCCGTTACAAATTCACCGTCACCGATGATAACCCGACCGCCGCCCGCTTCGGCACACGCATCGATTGCCGCCTGAATCGCCGCCGTGTTCAGCGTTTTGCCGTCACCGACTGCCCCGTATTCCTGAATTGTTTTTTTCCACATAGATTTCCTCGGTTAAATTGCTGTTTCATAGCCGTCATCGGACAGTTATATGCCCGATGACGGAAAGTAGATTGGTTACCATGTATAGCGAATCACAGAATCCGCGTCTCCGATTTCTTGAATACCGATTGGATCGGAGGCAGTCAGCAAATCCGCAACCTCGGTTCTGATTTCTACCGCAAGGGGTGTTTCATACTGTTTCATTTGTTCTCTCCTCCTGTTCAGTTCTCTGCGGTTGCAGAATAAACAACCGTCATTTCTTCACCATAGACGCGCTCACCGTCCACCACCTTGAACGGCTTGACCGTAAATGTAATCTCGGCATCGGTCGGGAGTCCGTCCACAACCGCCACATGGATGTAAGAGGTGGCAAGGTCCGCGGCAGTATAATTTATTTCGCCGCCCTTGATAGAACCGTAAACCGTTTTGGTTATACCGGAAGCATCCATACCGAAGTTTTTCGTCACATCTCCGCTCACGGCAGTGATTTCCATACCGGCACCGGTGCAGGTCAGGTCATCCAAAGACGCCACAAACCGAATCGAGGTTCCGTCTGTACCGGGCTGCCAGCCGCGAATATAGGTCTTGGAGGTGTTTTCGCCAACCACACTGTATTCGCCGTCTGCCTCGACATCAAAGGTTGCGGTTTTATTTGCATCCGTCGAATAGCTGAGAATATCTCCCTTTGCGTTTTTCAGAACCACGCGGTCAAAAGTTGAATCCGCCCATGTGACGTTAATTTTGTTTGCAAAGGTGCCGTTATCATGATATTGCGCAATGCTTTTTACGCCTTCCGAAACAGTTACACTCGGAACCTGTTCCATATTTTTTACATAGGAAACGGCTTTTTCTTTAGTTGAAAAGAACCCGAAATATTCCAAGCTGAACACGCTGTCTTTCACCGCATTCCAACCAAAAGGCAAGAATGTAAAGGTGTTATAGGTGTAATCCGCCCAAGTCTTTCCACCGATTGCGGGGAAATTGCGGTTACTCTCAAAGTTGACTGTCCGCATATCAAGAATCGCAATCTGCCATTCCCCGTCAGAGAAAGTGGCAATCTGACCGTCTGCACTGCGATTGGATGCCTTTCCGGTTGCGCCGTCCTTGTTTACCGCCTCAAAATTGGTGCGGAACAGGGAGAGCTTTGCATTGTCATAGGCTTTATCATACTTGTATTTGATTGCCATGAACGGATATTTCCCGCCGTCCACCGCCTCGGGCATTTTGAATCTGATCTGCTCTGCATCCTGAACAGTTTCCACACCGGTTGCTTTCACGCAGTTGTCTTCAAAAACAGCGGTCACGGTATGCGTTGTTGTGCCGTCCATAGCAGCTTTCAACTCTCCACCGGCAAGAGCACTTTCCCCGACATACTCTTGTGCATCTTCCACGCTTTTGAAAAGCCCGATATATGCAATATCAAACTGACTCCCCTCGCAAGAATTCCACCCAAAAGGAAATACGAAAAAATAGTTTGTGGTCGCCGTTGACCAATCATAACTCGCATTGTCCTTATCAATTGTAGACAAGTTAATAATCCGGTTATGCCAATTTCCATCCGCATAGGTAGAAATTGCCCCATCCTTTGTTCTTAAAGCTTTTCCACTTCCGAAATAACCAATTGACAGTCCTGCGTTTGTGTATTCTTTGTCGTAACGGTAACGAATAGCAAGAATCGGGTAGTCTCCACCGACAAAGTTGGAGGGCTGTATGATATTCAACTGTTCCGGTGTCGCATTTGTTCCTGTATAGGAAATATAGTCGCCTTTTTTCTCAGCGGTAGCGCCCCTTGCACCTTTCATATAATTTGTATTGAAGTAGTTGCTTGCCGAATCCCAAACCAAAGAGCTTGTTTCCTCCGCCGAGACTCCGATGATTCCCGCAGGAATCAATGTCAGCAGCATCACTGCCACCAACAAAAAGCAAATGGGTCGCTTGGTCATGTTTTTCATCGTTTGTTCCTCTCTTTCATCTTTGTGGGTTTGTGGGAACTTTCTCGTTCAGATAACATTCCCTCCACTCCCATCTTTGCTTCCATTATACCATACCTGCGCCCGATTTTGAATAGTCTGATATGTCAAATCATTACACTATTCTGATATATCCACGTTGGAAGTCAAAAACAGACCGCCAAAATACAGCAACTTGCACAAAAATCGACTTGTGAGATTGTTTGAATGTGAGATTTTCCTATATTTGGGAACAGGCATTTACACAAAGCAGACAAATACCGAACAGTATTCTGATTTTTTATAACACTTTTCTGACATTCTTTTATCAACACACTTGAAAAGAATCTTATCTTATGCTATAATGAAAGTATCAAGTATGGGAGGATACCAAGCAGTGAAGCAGGAACCTATACAACTGAATGTGGAAAAGGATTTCAATGTCAATGTTCAGGCAACCGGTCAAAATTTCGGACTGCATTGGCATACCTTTTATGAAGTGGAATTCATCCACTCCGGCTCTTCCATGCAAATCATCAACGGTTATCAATATCATCAACTCCCCGGATTTCTTTCCATCATGACCCCCAGCGACTTCCATCAAATCGAATCGGACAAGGGCTGTATTCTGCAATATAAGAAATTTGTCTTCTCCCGCAATTTCCTTTCCTCCGCACTCTGCGACCTGCTCGATGAGCGCAGTCGCCCCTGCATCATTCAGATTTCGGAGGCGCGTCAAGCGGATTTTCATGCATGGTTTGATAAAATCGGCAGAATCAACCGACAACCGCAATCCGCACTGAATCTCCTGACCCTGAAAAACCTCGCAGAATGTATTTGTATCAATGCTCTGCGGTTGGACAGTCTGCTCGGCGATACAACAGGGCAACACAGTCCCGCCCCCATCTGCCGAGATGAAAACATCCACCAAATTGCCAAATATGTGCAGCAAAATTATGCCGAGCCAATCAAGGTTTCGGATGTTGCCGCGCTTCTCCATCAGGGCGACAACTATTTCAGCCACTGGTTCACCCGCGAATTCGGCTGCTCGTTCTCCGAATATCTCAAAACCTATCGGCTGAAAACAGCCGCAAAGCGTCTGATTTCCACGCAAAGCCCTGTTGTTGAAATAGCCAAGCAATGCGGCTTTGAAACCGTTACCTTTTTCAACCGCGCATTCAAGGAAACCTATCATCAAACACCAACCGATTTCCGCAAGCAATATCTGAAAAAGGACCGTTCATAGCAAAGCCCGCCGACAGTTTTGTCGGCGGGTTCTTCAGGTTGATTCATATTATCGGTGTCCTTCGTAGACGCTGTTCGCCCGATTTCGGAAGACAGAGGGCGCGTAGCCGGTGGCTTTTCGGAACACGGTACAGAAATAGTTGTAGGACGAAAAGCCGCACTGCCCTGCGATTTCGGTCACCGAGCGGTCGGTGTTGCGCAGAAGAAATTTTGCGTGGGAGATGCGAACCTCGGTCAGATACGCAAGCGGTGTCATGCCGCAGGCGGCGGTAAAAATACGGTGAAAATAGGTTGGGTTCAGGTGCACCTCCGCAGCAAGCGTGTGCAGGGAAAGCTCCTCCGCATATCGCTCGTTCATGACGGTTCTTGCCGCCGCAATCACGTCCTGCCGCACCTGCGGGAGCGTGCCCTCCCCCACCTGCTTGGCAAGGCTCTCCTGCGTCAGCCGCGCAATCAGGAGCATCAGAAGCCCCGTCATCTCCAGCGGCGCACCGTCACCTGCTTCGGGAAACTGCGCGGAAATGCGGCGGAACAGGTCGATATACGCGTCCTCGTCCGACACGGTCAGGTAGACCGGAAGTGCATCCAGCGCCGCCCGCAAATCAGGGTCCGTTACCGTAACGTGCAGATAGTAGCAGGAAAAATGCAGCCGGCTGCACCGCCGGTTTCCCGGCTTTGCAATCAGCACGGTTCCCCGCCGGTACGGAACCCGCACGCCGTCCACCATTCCGTAGCGGTAATCGTCGCAGAACAACTCAAGCTCATACTCGGTTACAGTCCGCAAGGGGGACTGCTTGAGACCCCTGTATTCGGAGAGCTCGGAGCGGTACAGCCCCGCCCCCGAAAGATACGGAAAATCCATTCTATCCTCCATAGGTGAAGATTTTGCATAGATAAGCAAAGATTTTGCTATGATTTGCGAATATATTGGTGTATGATTAGGATAGCACAAAAATACAGTGCTGTCAAGAGGGTTCTGCAAATTTTCCGGAAAACAGATTGGAGGTATGAAATGAGTACCGAACGGGCAAAAATCGGACTGTTGATGATCGGCGCCGAGCGGTTTCGTCCGCTTGGAAACGGAACGAAGGACGGGAACTACGAGGAACGGAAGGCTTTGGAGGCGGAGAGCTACCTCTCCCGCTTCCGTGATTTTGCCGATGTCATCTGCCCCGCGCCGGTCTACAGCCGCGAAGGGGCGGAGGCAGCGGCGGCGGAATTTTACAACCAAAAGGTGGACTGCGTGGTGGCAATGTTCCTCTCGTGGGCAGAGGATTTTGCATGGATTCGCTTCCTGCGTGAGTTGCCGCCCATGCCGCTGATGCTGGCATCGGTCGTGCGCGATTCGCTCTCCATCACCGACACGAACGACGAAAACCAGTTTGTCGACTTCCTCTCGGCGGGGGCTTTGGTCGGCTATCAGGAAGCAAGCGGCGCTTTCCGCCGCTTTGACCGCCCGATGCGCGAGGTCTGCATCGGAACGCTCGAACAGGTCACCGAGCGGGTGCGGGTCTTTGCCGCCGCCTCGCATATGCGGGCAAAGCTGCGGCGCACCAACCTCTCCCTGCTTGCCTGCTACAACGAGGCAATGTGGGCAACCTACGTCGACCCCTACAACCTCTTCTACAAAATCGGTCCGGAAATTCATTTCCTGTCGGTTGCGGAGCTGGTCAACGAGATGGAAGCGACCCCCGACAGCACGGTGGACGCCATTCTTGCCGACCTGAAAGCGCGCTATCGGGTAGCGGACAATGTGGACATGGCAAAATTCCATGCCTCGGTCAAGGCGACCTATGCCATGGAGTCGATTGCCCGCAAAGCGGATACCGACCTGTTGGTGCTCAACGACATTGACACGGTTCTGTTTGCAAACGTCGGTCTGCGCCCGGGCTTTGCGCCGCTCGACCCTGCGGAAAAGATGGTCATCGTTCCCGAGGGCGATATCGGCGGCGGGCTTGCGACCTACATCCTCCAACACCTGACGGGACACCGCGCAAACTTCATCGAGCCCTTCTACATCGACCACCAAAACGGCGGCTTCGTTGCGGGTCATGCAGGACCAAACAACTACCACGAATGCCCCGAGAACGTCATCATCGCGCGGGACGAGCGCTTTGCGAAGTCCCAATGGAAGCACGCGGGCGCACCGTTTGCGTGGTACACCTTCCCTGCGGGGATGAAAACCATGCTCCATATGTCCGAGCGCGACGGGCGGATGAAGATGGTCTGTACCCTTGTGGAATGTCTCCCCACCAAGCATTACCTTGCCAGCTACTCCCACGCCAACTTCCGCCATCCCACGCTCTCGCCCGAGGAGCTGTTCCAAAGAATCGGCGAGATCGGCGTGACCCAACACTACGCGATTGCGGACGGCGATTGTCTGGACGAACTGGAGACGCTTGCAAGGCTCTGCGATTTTGAATTCCACCGCATCTGACGGAGGGCAACAGGCTAATGAAACGGGTTCTCCTGATCACCTACGACAACTGCGACGACACCGAGGTGTACTACCCCCTCATGCGGATGCGTGAGGAGGGCTATGCGGTCACGGTCGCCTCGCTCGAAAAGAAAACCATCCGCGGCAAGCATTGGTTCACGGTGGATGCCGACCTGCTCCCCGCGGAAATCGACCCCGCCGCCTACGACGCGCTTCTGCTCCCCGGCGGCACAGCACCCGAAAAACTGCGGCAGAACGCCGACATTCTTGCCGCCACCCGCGCGTTTTTCGATGCTCACAAGCCTGTGGCGGCAATCTGCCACGGACCGTTGATTCTCATCTCGGCAAAGCTTCTGCGCGGCAGGCATTGCACCTGCTACCCCGGGATTCGGGATGACGTCATCAATGCGGGCGCGCTCTATGAAAACAGTTCGGTTGTCGTTGACGGCAACCTCATCACCTCCCGCCGTCCGGACGACCTGCCGGATTTCATGCGGGCTTTCATCAAACAGGTCAATTCAGAAAAGAGGTAACAGCCATGAGCTTTATGTTCAATCCCTTCCCCTACAACGACCCAAACGCAGTCAACTATCTCACCAATGACGGCAGTGTGCACACCGAGCAGATTGCGCGCGGCACGGCACAGCTGGCGGCGGTTTTTGCCGACCTCTGCCGCGAAAACAGGGTCATCGCCCTTGACGGCTACACCACTGCGCCGTTTGACGCGCTGATCGGTCTGCTTCCCTCCGACTGCGAATTGATTTCGGTTGCAGGCATTTACAAGTCCGCCGCCGAGCTCAAAGCCCTGTTTGCGGACTACCTCCCCGAGGATCGCGAAAAAGACCCCGTCCTGCTTTACGGTCGGCTGTTCAAGGCGGGCTACCGCGGACTGTTTGACGAGAAAAAACTGGCGGCACTGCAAAAAAGACTGGCGGAAAAGCGCGGAACGGTGGTGCTTTACGGCAACGGCGCGCTGACCGAAGAGCTTTACGACCTTGCCGACGTTCACATCTTCGCGGACGTTACGCCGAAGCAGGCGGTGCTGAACATCAAGAAGGGTGCTTACCGCAACTACGGCTCGGACGAAACGCTTCCCTTCAAGGCAACCATGCGGCGTTGCTACTACGTCGATTTTGAATTGGCGTTCTCCCTGCGCTGCCGTCTGCTTGCGGGCAAAAAGTTGGATTACTACATCTGCGCCGATGCGCCCGACATGCTTCAGATGATGCCCGGGGCGGTGCTTTCCGCGCTGATTGACCGCGCATTGGATTATCCCCTGCGCCAACGCCCCGTTTACCTTGAGGGCGTTTGGGGCGGATACCTGACGATGAAGGAGCGGAATCTCCCCGACACCATGAAGAACTGCGCGTGGGTCTTTGACATGATTCCCATGGAGGTCAGCACGGTGCTGAACATGGACGGCTACAGTGTGGAAGTCCCGTTCTACACCGTGGTCGCTTCCAACGGCGAAAAACTGATGGGCTCGCGCTGTCTGCGGGATTTCCACGGCTTCTTCCCCATCCGCTTCAACTACGACGACACCTTCCATGCGGCGGGCAATATGTCGATTCAGCTGCACCCGGGCGAGAAGTTCGTCATCGAGAACCACAGCGAACTCGGCAGGCAGGACGAAAGCTACTACATCGTTGCAACGGGTCAGGGCGCGCGCACCTATCTCGGCTTCCGTGGGGACGCGGACGTGGGCGAATTCGTCTCGGAAATCAAAAAGAGCGAAAAGGAACACACGCCCGTGGACTACCAAAAGTACGTCTACGCGGTCAAGAGTGAGCCGGGCGTGCAGGTCATGATTCCCGCAGGCACCATTCACGCGTCGGGTCAGAACCAACTGATTCTGGAAATCGGCTCGCTGACGGTCGGCTCCTACACCTACAAAATGTACGACTATCTGCGCAAGGATCTGGACGGCAACCCGCGCCCGATTCACTCCTATTTCGGCGCGCTCAACCTCAACCACGACATGAAGGAGGACTACGTCAAAGCGAACCTCGTCAACGGTCGGCGGCGGGTTCTGCGGAGCGGTGCGGACTGGGAAGAGCTCGTTGTGGGCGAATGCGACCAACTCTATTTCTCCCTGCGCAACCTCAAATTCGTCGGGAGCATGGAGGACAACACGGACGGTGACTTCCACGTCCTCGCGCTGGTGGACGGCGAGAGTATCACGGTGCGCTCGAAGAAAGACCCCTCCCTGCACTTTGACATGAAATACCTTGACATGGTGGTCGTTCCCGCGTCCATGGGCGAATACGAGTTGGTCAACAACAAGCCCGGCACGTGGATTACGGTTCACAAGACCATGCTCAAGCGCTGAGCATTCAACCGACATGAAACACTATCTTCTGGCACTGGATGCGGGCGGAACCTTTCTCAAGGCGGGGCTGTTTGAGGGGCAGTCCCCCGTCGCGGGCAGTTTTCTCTCGCACCCAGCCAACGCAAGCGGCACGACCGAGGAGGTTCACGCCGCCTACACCGCCCTGCTTACGGAAATGCGCGACCGCGCAGGGGCAATGGGCGGACGGATTACGGGCGTGGCGGTGGACATCCCGGGACCGTTCGACTACAAAAACGGCATCAGCCAAATGAAGCACAAGTACACCGCCATTTACGGCATCCCGCTCCGCCCGTGGTTTGCGCAGGTACTCGGGGACGTCCCCGTGCACTTCCTGCACGACTCGGCGGCGTTCATCCTCGGCGCGGCGGCAGATTCCCCCTACAGCAGGATTGCGGGGGTCATGCTCGGCACGGGACTGGGCTTTGCGCTGATGGTAAACGGCAAGCCGTGCCTGACCGACAAGGGCACGCCGCTCGTCAGCATCTGGAACACGCCCTATCGGGGCGGCATTGCGGAGGACTACGTTTCGGCGCGCGCGATTGTGAAGCACTACAACGACCTTGCCCCGTCTCCCCTTGCAAGCGCGAAGGAAATCGGCGATCTCGCGGATGCGGGGGACGCTTTGGCGCGGCAGGTTTACGAGGGCATGGGGCGCGACCTCGGGACTGTGGTGCGGAACATCCTGTTGGAGAACGGGATGGAAGCCCTCTACCTCGGCGGGCAGATTTCCCGCTCCTATCCCGTATTCGGCGGGGCGCTACGGGAGGCGCTCGGAAACGTCCCGTCCCTGCGGCTCGTCTCCCCCGTGCAGAATCCAGACCTCGTCCACCTTGTCGGCGCGGCAAGGTTTTGGGA
>ERZ808252.712-NODE-712-length-29447-cov-6.634969_pt1 | contig 29447 bp, 20 predicted proteins | sample MGYA00521242_ERZ808252 | MGnify/ENA primary metagenome ERZ808252 (study PRJEB31516, sample SAMN03275581) | gut metagenome | biome: mammalia-associated habitat; material: feces | host: Papio cynocephalus | place: Kenya | collected 2012-08-07 ...
AAGGCTCTCTATGAATGCTTCAAGCTGATCTACATACCAATTAAGCTCATCGTCGCTGTTTCCTTCTGGGAACAAGACTTCTGTCAAGCCCTCAGAGAGAGCAAAGTCAAATGATGCAAGCTCTGGGCTGAACTTGCCATAAAGAATGACAAGCGCATCTGCTGCATCCTCTTCGCTTATTGCACTTGAGTCATAGGCCAAGCGTGCATAGCCGTCATAGACTTCTGCTTTGATCTCTATGCCAGATGCGTCGATGACTCTCTTGATAGGCTCAGCTACAAGATACTTCTCGATGTCTATATCGAAGCCTGTAGCTAGAGGAGGCTCCTTTGCCTTTGCTTCCTCATCCAAGCTTCTTGCTATAGCCTCAAGAGAATCGAGCAAGCTGTTTATCTCTCTGACTGTGTAGCCATTTGGATAGTACGCCTCTACGCTCTTATCAGAGAGAGCGAAGTCGAAATCAGAAAGAAGGGAAGGGTAGAGAGTTAGAAGAGATGAAAGCTCTGATGCAAGCTCATCCTCTTCTATAGCCAATGTGTGGTTGAATACAGCATATCCATCATAGGCATCTGCCGATATTGTCGTGCCATATAGAGCTATATCTCTATGGATGTGGTTCACTGTTGCATCACCTAGAAGAGCTTGCGATGCAACTGTTAGAGTTGGAGCCTTTGGAACAGCTGGAACAATAGGCAGTGTTACATCAGCCACAGGCTCTTCTTTTGTATCAACTTTGCTTTCAAGCAAATCAAAGTACTCTTGCAATCTATCGAGAGCATAATCTATATCATCTTTGGAATACTCTCTATCCAGATGGATCAAAACCTCTCCATCTGAGATATCGCAATCAAAAGAATCGATGCTTAGAGTTGAAAGGAAATCGACAATTATATCTACTACTTCATCTATACTTGCAATGCCCTTTGGGTAAGTGAAGATTGCATCTTCATTTGAGACCAAAGCAAGTATATCTGTTGAATATAATTCAAGTTTTCTCTCGATTGTGTTTTCATATTCATCAAACTTTTGATCTTCAACTTCAAGTTCTGGCTTGTCTGGCACATCTATCTTGATCGCTCCAAGTGCATCTTGGACTTTGTCGATGATTGCATTGATCTCTTCCTCTGTATGTCCTTGGTTATAAACAAGATCAATTGTTTTTCCTTCGACTTTGAAGCTGATTTCATTAGCAACATATCCAAGGGAGTTTGATGCGATAGAAAGGCCCGTTGCCAAATCATCATCATTCAAGGAGCTAGGAACTCTTATAGAACCATAACCATCATATGCATCTATAACAATATGATAGCCATGTACCAACAAATCGCGTTTTACAAACAAAGGACTCTCTTCTTCTGTTATTTCCTTGTTTTCATCTGCTATTGAATCTTTTTCGTCTGTTTTCGAAATGACAGTTGTACTTTCATCTTTTGCTTTTTGAGAATCTGTCTCTTCTTGGCTAGAAGATATTGTCAAAACCCCAAAGCCTTTTATTGCTTGGATGCTTGGAACAACATACAAAGCAGCAACAACAGCAAAAAGCAAAATGATGCTGATTGCAGACAGAAAACGATTATTTTTATTTCCCATGTAGAACCTTCCCCTGAGAACTCAATATATCCCAAAATATCATCTTAAAAAACATTTTAAGCTAGTAACCACTTAACAAGCAAGGTAATAATTGAAAAAACAGCTGCTGGATTGAGCCAACAGCTGCCAAAAATGCTAAAAATCTATTTCTTCGATTTTCAAAACAGTGTAATCACAAACTCTTTCTCCAATCTGGAATTTGACTCTGTCTCCCGCTTTGTGGTTAATCAAAGCCTTTCCAACTGGCGCATTTATATCTATTATGCCATGGTCAGGATCCGACTCCCATCGTCCTAGGAATGTATATGAAAAATCATTTCCTGTCTCATTGTCCTTAAGTTCAACCCTCATTCCAAATCCAATCAAACCATCAACAACATCGCTTTTCTTCATTACTTTTACACTGTTCAAGTCAGCTGTAAGTTCGGCAACACGTCTATCAAGCTCCCTCTTGTGATCCTTAGCATATTGGTATTCGGAGTTTTCTCTCAAGTCTCCAAGCTCCCTTGCTGTGGAAATATCCTTCAAGTTTGCAGGAATTTGGACTTCCTTCAAATTTCTCAGTTCAGCTTTTTTCTTATCAAAGCTTGATTGAGAACACATAAATCCTTGCTGTGCTTTAGCCTTTATATCGACAGGTGCCAGGTTTTTCTCCTCTGAGAATGTATAGTCAGGGAATCTCTTTTTGATAATCTCTCTATACCTGTTTTTATCAGGAGTATCCAAGCCTTCATTGAAAAGCAATAGTGTCTTTATCTCATCTATCGATTCTCTTGATGCGCTTTCAAGGAATTTATCGATTGTTCTCATCTCAACGAGATCCTTTGTAAGGGCTTTGATATTCTTCCTGTTTTCTTGGCTATCGAGGCTCTTGTAGCAATTTGCCAAGGCCATAAGCTCTGTCTTGAAGATCCTGTCTTTTGTGAGATTTGCACTCTTAATTGCTTTGTCATCAAGCTTTGCATCAATAGCAAAATAGATGAAAGAAGCGATATTATCTCTGAAATTATTGACAGTCCTGTTTATGAATTCGTAATAGCTCTTCTTATCAAGTACCCTAAGCTTGGATGACAAGAAAGATGATATATAAAGAGGGAAGAGCATTTCTAGTGTTTGGTATGCATTCTTGTCGATTTCAGCAACCTTGTTTATAAACTCTTTCTTTATATCAGCACTATCGATTGCCTTGAAAATATCCTTCTTTTCTATATCTGAAAGGAGCTTGTACAAATCATCGAAATCTATCTCAGCATCAACTGGCACTCCACGTTCGGAGGCATAGTCAAGAATCAAAATAGAAGAGATCCTGTTGTCCATAGGCTTTGCTTTGTCTTTTGCACTATCCTTGAAGTATCCTACCATTTCAAGAAATGCATCTGAATCCTTCTTCATATCCTTGATGGAAATAGCATCATGCATGATGGAGATCTTCTCATATATAGAGTTTGCAGCTCTGAACATATAAAGTTGTTTTTCTTCTTCTGTTGATGGATAAGCTGTAAGCTCATATGTGTCAGATGCGCCAGGAATAATCCTCACATATGGATTCTTCTTTACTTCTTCCTTGATTTTCTCCGCAAGTACTTTCCATTTTGCTTCATCGACAACAGATGGCACAATTTCCGCTTTCATGTCTTTAAGTTGCATTTTGTTCTCTGTCGCAGAATAAAGTAGTGTTCTTACTAGCCATTCAATTCCATCTACGCCATTTATCTTTGCTTCTATCTTTTGAGCGGGAACACCCTTTTTGATTGCTTTGATGTTTTGATTAGTAAGAGGAATTAAAGCATTGTAAGCCGATTCCAAAGGAAGAGTCTTCTCGTCCATAGCTGAGTACTTTACTGTCAAAATACCTTTTTCGATAGATGTAATAAGCCCAACTCGTCTATCAGCCTTCCTCAGTACATATGTCTTTTCAGAGTAAGAGATATCCTTCTCGAAATCCTCAAGGGCCTTTATAGGATTATCTGCCTTTAGAACATTGTATTTTGAACTTACTTGCTTGAATCTTGATGAAGAGCCATACATTGCAGATAGTGCCTCAAAAAGTTGTTTCCTCACTTCTTGATCATCGCTTTTAATTGAAAGCATTGACTTCGCTGTTGCTATTATATTCTCAAGGTTTTTCTTTATCTCGGATGCCTTGTTTTCACCGCTCTTCAAGCTGTCTCTTTCTTTTATCAAGTAAGACATCAAGATCTTGTCTAGCTCAAATGCAAGCTCAGGTTGCTTTTCGGCAATATTCTCAACGTAAGAAGAATAGAATGGGAAATCTGTCTTTCCATTCTCTAGAAGTTTTCCAAAGATCTTCTTTATCCTTTGCTCGTCATCGCTCTTTGCAAGTCTCAAAAGAGCTCTTTGATAAAGGCTCATAGAGTTCTTCTTGTCTCCGGCAGCCTCATAATGATCAGCAACATGAACAATCACATCCATGTCTTGGTTGTCAGCTTTTACATAACGCTCATAGTAGTTCCATTTTTCGCTTTCATTGCCTTTTTCAGACTCAACATCGCCAAGTATTCTCAATGCTTTTGGAGACTCGCTTTTCTCGACAATAGCCTTTGCTATGTATTCAGCAACATCCCAGTTCCTTGCATTGTAGAAATCCAATGCAAGATTATTCAAAGTTACATTTGACTCATGAGATCTGAGCATTAATTTTATTTTTCCAGCAATGTATGCAAGGACAATCGAATCCTTGTTTTCACCCAAGGCTTCAAGGCAAGCTTCCCTCAATTCGGTTTTCTTGTTGTCTTTCATAGCCGAAATATCATTATCCAAAGCAATAAAATTCGAAGTTTTGTAAGAAGATAATGGATTCTTGCCCATATTTTTCTCTTCTAGAAGAAGTTGCTTCAAATCAATCATATAAAACTCTCCTTGTATAAAAAGCGCTTTCCATGTGCAAAAATAAAAACCGGGCAGACCATCTGCTCGGAACCGGAAATTCACTTCAATACTAACTAATTTATAACATACTTTTGGATTTTTGCAAACTTATCTTTCACCACAAGCAAAACAATAAATAGCAAGATAGATACTTATCGTTTGATTTGTTTATGCGTTATACTCTTTGTTATGAGCCAGAATTCAATACTATACTCGCCATCTTTGCTTGCATCGGACTTTTCCAAGTTGTTATCATCTTTGGATGATATTTCAGAAAGTGGTTGCGACTATGTTCATCTTGATGTAATGGATGGTTCCTTTGTGCCAACAATTACCTTTGGTGCGAAATTGATCAATGATATACGAAAAAGCTCTGATTTGATCTTTGATACTCATTTGATGGTTGATTATCCTGAAAACCATATAAAGGCTTTCGCCGACGCCGGTGCCAACATAATAACTGTGCATCAAGAATCGACAAAACATCTATGGCGTTGTCTTTCAATGATCAAGGATCTTGGACTTGAATGTGGAGTTGCAATAAATCCTGCAACATCTGTATCGAGTATTGAAGCTGTCCTCTCATATGTCGATTATGTTCTAGTAATGAGTGTCAATCCGGGCTGGGGCGGGCAGAAGTTTATCCCAGAGACAATATCCAAGATTTCAGAGTTGGATATAAGACGTTCTGACGAAGGTTATAGATACCAGATCTCTGTCGATGGCGGAATAGGTGTATCGAATATAAGAGATATCGCAAAAGCCGGTGCAAATGTTGCTGTAATGGGGACATCATTCTTTTCTCAGAATGACAAAAAGGGCTTCATCGAAGAGCTTGATAGCATATTGGAGATTCAATGAAGGCTGTAATCCAAAGAGTTAAGAATGCAAGTTGCAAAGTAGATGGGAAATTAACTGGTGCTATTGACTCCGGTCTTCTCGTGTATTTCGGTGTCGATAAAGGTGATGAGGATTGGATGCTCATGCCATTTTTGCAAAAGCTCGTAAAACTAAGGATTTTCCTGGATGAAAATGATAAAATGAACTTAAGCGTCTTGGATAAAGGGCGCAAAATCCTATTTATAAGCCAATTTACGCTTTGTGCTGATGTCTATAGTGGAAATAGGCCCTCCTTTGATACGTCAGAAGAGCCAGAGAAAGCAAAAGAGCTTTATTTGAAGGGTGCAAATGTTTTAAAAGAGCTTGGGATAGATGTAGAACTTGGTGTATTTGGTGCACACATGGAATTGCAATATTTGAACGATGGGCCAATAACTTTCATTCTCGATAGCGATAAGATAAAAAGCATAACGTGCAAAAATAAGAGATAGGCCCGTATATATAATTAGGAGAGGATCATGGCAAAAGCAAATAATACTGATTCAAATGGAAAGAATGAAGCGTTGGAAGCTGCAAGGCTTCAAATAGACAAAGAGTTTGGAAAAGGCTCTTTGATGAAACTAGGAGACTCGAAGGAAATCCTTGATGTAGAGACCATCCCGTCTGGCTCAATTCTTCTTGATGAGGCACTTGGAGTAGGAGGTTATCCAAAAGGTAGGATAATAGAGATCTATGGACCTGAGTCATCAGGAAAGACTACTCTTGCACTTCATGCGGTTGCTGAGGCTCAAAAGAAAGGTGGAATAGCTGCATTCATTGATGCTGAACATGCATTGGATCCAGTGTATGCGAAAAACCTTGGAGTTGATATCGATGATCTATGGATTTCGCAACCAGACAATGGAGAGCAAGCATTGGAGATAACAGAACGCTTGGTCAGATCCGGGGCAATAGACATAATCGTTGTCGACTCTGTTGCTGCTTTGACACCTCAAGCTGAAATCGAAGGCGATATGGGCGACAGCCATGTGGGTCTTCAAGCACGACTGATGTCTCAAGCTCTACGAAAGCTAACAGGAATATTGTCGAAAAGCAATACAACTATAATCTTCATAAACCAAATCAGAATGAAAATCGGTGTGATGTTTGGCAATCCAGAGACAACAACAGGTGGAAATGCATTGAAGTTCTATGCTTCAGTTAGAATGGATGTAAGAAGGATAGAATCAATTGGCAAAAGTGCTGATGATGTATCTGGAAACAGAGTCAAAGTGAAAATCGTCAAGAACAAGGTTGCACCTCCATTCAAGAAATGCGAATTGGATTTGATGTTTGGGACTGGAATATCGAAAACAGGTTCTATCCTTGATGCAGCTCTTAAGTATGATTTGATTGAAAAATCCGGTGCCTGGTATTCCTACAATGGAGAGAAAATCGGGCAAGGAAGAGACAAGACACTTGATTATCTTAAGGAAAATCCAGAGTTTACAAACCAGCTTGAAGAGAAATTGAGATCTATCATGTTCAAAAAAGATAGTGATGAAAATAAAACCGAAGAGGAAGAGAGAAAGGCATAAAGATGGAGAAGGAGACAGATGTCCTTCTGGATCAAAAAGAGAAAAAAACATTCCATGTACCAGGTGTATTGAATGACAAGAAGGATTTCGATGGACCTCTGGATCTTCTTCTTTTTCTTATCCAGGAAAATGATGCCAACATATATGATCTTCCTATTGCATTGATCACAGATCAATTCTTGGATTATATAGAACACAATAAGACAGATCTTCCAGACCTTGCTGATTTCTATAGAACAGCTGCAGAGCTTCTTTATATAAAGTCGAAGTTGCTTTTGCCTCAGGTGACAGAGCTCGATCAAGAGTATGAGGATCCAAGACAAGATCTTGTCGATAAGTTGCTTGACTACCAGAAATACAAGAAATACACAGACTTGTTGACAGGTGCAGATTCAGGTGACAGGTTATATATAAATAGGCCAGAGAATTTCTTTGCAATTCCATATGAGGACAAGGAGTTGTTCAAGGGCGTTACTCTAGCTGATTTATGCTCGACTTTCTCATCGATTCTGGCCAAAACTCCTCCATCAAAGATTTTCAACATCTACGAAGAAGTTTCTGTAAAAGAGAAAAAAGCTTTGATGCTAGAGTTGTTGGAGGAAAAGAAGACAATAACAATAGAAGATTTGATTATTGACGCAAAAAATCCTCTTCATGTAATATGTGCATTCTTGGCAATTCTTGAAAGCGTAAAGGATCATTTGATTTTGTTTTCACAAAAAGTGCTCTATGGGCCAATCTACATTGAAAGACGTCCAATCGATTGGGATCCATCTCTTGTAGATCGATATGACCAAGAAGCAGATGAGTATGTAGAGCATGATTTGTCCGACCCTGAGGACTTTACGATACTCACCCCAGAGGCAGAGATGAAACTCGATGACATGATCAAGAATGAAAAAAAAGATGAAAAGATGATTGATGAGTTTATCGGAGAAGAAGAGGAAGTAGAACTGGAGGACAAAGATGAGTGATGAAATAAAGGCTCTTAGCGACAATGCGCGAATAGTCGAAGTTGTTCTTTTCATTGAAAACACAGCTCTTCCTATAGAACGCTTGGAGGCACTTACTGGCCTTAAAAAAGATGCTATATTGGATGCACTTTCCGAGCTTAAAGAACAATACCAAGAGAGAAACTCTGGGCTTCTCCTTCTTGAGGAAGAAGGACTTTTCTCTTTTCAGCCAGCAAAAGAGCTTTATCCGCGTCTCAGGCAAAGCTATGGACGAAAGGTCGACAGACGATTGAGCAAAGCTGCCTTGGAGACTTTGGCAATTGTTGCGTACTCGCAACCTATAACAAGATCTGAAATAGATGGAATTCGTGGTGTGCAATCGGATGCTATTGTGCGTCTACTAAGAGAAAGGGACTATATAAAAGTCAATGGACGAGCCGACAAGCCAGGACATCCTTGCTTATATTGCACAACACGTAAATTCTTATACGAGTTCAAGTTGAAATCAATATCGGAGCTTCCGAAATTATCAGAGGCAGATAGACTTAAATTCAATAAAGACGAAGGAGCATTATTATGAATGAAGAACAATTTCCAATGAGATTGCAAGCATATATGGCAAAATGCGGAGTCGCATCAAGACGTGGCTCCGAGGAGCTTATCGAGCAAGGCCGAGTCATGGTCAACAACAAAACAGTTCGACAAATGGGCCTAAAAGTTGGACCTGAGGATATTGTCCAAGTTGATGGTGAGACAATTGAACTTATCGATAGGAAATACTATATCGCATTAAACAAGCCGAAAGGGTATGTTTGTACAAACTATGATCCAAATGAGACAAAATATGCTCGCGAGTTAATTGCAATGAGAGATGCAGATCTTCTTTACAATGTCGGAAGACTCGATAAGGAATCGAATGGGTTGATCCTCTTTACAAACGATGGTGAATTTGCAAACGCTATGATGCACCCTAAGTACCAAGTCGAGAAAGAGTATCTTGTGAAACTCGATAGGCCAATAGAGATAGAGGATTTAAACAAAGCGCTCGATGGAATATACATCGACATACCTCAACCATATAAAATAAAGAGATATGATTTAATTCCAAGGACAAAGCTGTTTCTGAAAGTGACTCTAACAGAAGGCAAGAACAGAGAAATACGTAAGATATTCTCATTCCTTGGCTATGATGTTAAATCCTTGACAAGAATAAGAATAGGTTGTGTCGAACTTGGCGATATGGTGCCTGGAGAGTGGAGAAATCTCACAGCAGAGGAAATCTCCGGTCTTCTTTCAGGCAAAGACAATGAAAAGAAGGTCAAAGCGAAAAAGACAAGAATGATTAAAAGAGGAGAAAAAGCATGATCATTGCAATCGATGGTCCCGCTGGCGCTGGCAAAAGCTCCATTGCAAAGATGGTTGCAAAGCAACTTGGTTTTTATTTCCTCAATACAGGTTCATTCTACAGAGCTTTTACACTTGCTCAACTTGAAAAAGGCCTTGATCCTTTGGATAAGGATTCTGTCTTGTCGACAGCAAATAATGTTGAAATCACTGTAAAAGACGGCAATATTTGCATCGATGGCATCAATGTTGAACCCAAATTGCATACAGCCCAGATCGATAAGTATTGCTCACAAGTGTCAGTAGATCCAAGACTTAGGGAAAAGGTCAATGAACTTGCACGCTCTTTTGCGAAAAAAATGGATATTGTGACTGAAGGACGCGATACAACAACTGTAATCTTTCCGAATGCTGACTATAAATTCTACTTTGATGCATCAGCAGAAATACGTGCTAGACGAAGGATGAAAGAGCAACAAGGGCAAGCCGATTACAATCAAATTCTCCAAGGCATTTTGCAAAGGGACAAAAATGACATGGAAAAGAGCTTTGGAGCACTTAAAAAAGCACCAGATGCAATAATCATCGACACTTCTAACTTGACTATGCAACAAGTTTGTGAGAAAGTGATTAATGCTATGCATAAGCATTAGGCGTGGTAATTCAGTAGTAGGGAGAAAAGAAGTGGAAAATGAAACTCAGATGACTGAAAAGCAATCATATTTGCAACAGCATCTTATGTCAATTCCGGAATTAGAAGTCGGTCAGATCGTAACCGGTACTGTAGTACAGACAAATGACGAAACTGTGTTAGTTGATATTGGCTACAAGTCAGAAGGACAAATACCAGTTGATGAATTCATGGAGCTACCAAAGCTTGGTGACAAAGTAGCCGTTAAGATTATAAAGCTTGACAATGGTCGCGGCCAGGTTGTTGTTTCCAAGAAAGGTGCTGAGGCAAAAGCTCGTGCAGAGGAGCTGAAGCAGGCTGCAGAGAACAGAACGCCAGTTCTTGGAAAGTTCGTAAAAGTAATCAAAGGTGGTTATGAAGTAGATCTTGGTGCTGACTACAAAGGATTTTGCCCTCTTTCAAAGGCAGATGTTGTCAGAGTTGAAGATCAAGAATCATTGATTGGAAAGACTGATTATTTTGTAATCGATAAATTCCATGCTGGAACAAAGCTCAAGAGTGTTGTTTCCAGACGAGAATACCTCGAGAAGAAAATCAAAGAGAATAAGGAAGCATTCTTCAACTCTGTAGAGATTGGAGATGTCGTGCAAGGCGAAGTCAAGTCATTCACATCATTCGGTGCATTCATCGATTTGGGTGGATTTGATGGGCTTTTGCATATAAACGATATGTCTTGGGGACATGTCACAAGACCAAAGGATTTTGTCAAGAAAGGCCAGATTGTTCAGCTTAGGTTGATTAACATCGATCCTGCAACACAGAAGATCAATCTATCATTGAAGGACATGGAACCAGATCCATGGACAACTTTCGAAGAGAGATACCAAGTTGGCGATGTGATTAAAAAGCCTGTAACAAAGATTACTAGTTTCGGTGTCTTTATTGAGATCGAGCCTGGAATTGAAGGTCTTGCGCACATCTCAGAGCTTTCATGGACAAAGAGAATCACAAATCCAAAAGATATAGTCAATATCGGTGATGTCGTAGAGGCTAAGATCCTTGGATATGACCTTGATAAGAAGAGAGTGTCACTTGGTCTAAAGCAGCTTGAGGCTAATCCTTGGGATACTATTGCAGAAAGATATCCAGTAGGGAAGGTCCTCTCAGCTCCAGTTGTCAAAGTTACAAATTCAGGTGCATTTTTGAATCTTGAGGACGGAATCGATGGATTCTTGCACATCGATGATATCTCTTGGACAAAAAAGATCAAGTCTATGGATCAATTTTGCAAAGAGGGCGATGTAATCGAGGTTGTAGTTACTAAGGTTGAGCCTGAAAACAGAAGAATCAAGCTTTCTGTAAAGAACCTTGAAGGAAATCCTTGGACAACACTTAAGAAAGACTATCCAAAGTATTCAACAATAACTGGAACGATTTCATCTGTCACTGACTTTGGTGTATTTGTAAAAGTAATTGGTGATATCGAGGGACTCATTTCCAAGTTCAATCTTGTTGGACCAGATGAAGAGTATAAGGATAGTGTCCTTGAGTCATACAAAGAGAAGATTGGGCAACCAATCACAGCAATGGTTATCGATGTAAATCCACAAGCTCAAAAGCTGTCTCTTTCAATTAAAGAGATGATAAAGAGAAGCCAAGAGTCAGAGATGGCAAAGTACATGGCTGACGACAAGGAAGATGATTCAGAAACATACAATCCTTTCGCAGATATCCTAAAGAAATAGCGATATTCAACCATATCCAATGGCGGAGTTTAGGCTCCGCCAATTTATAAAAGGAATACATAATGGCAAAGAAGGATGAAGTAAAGCTTACCTCAACAGAGAAGTTTGCTCAAAAAACCAATCTATGGATTGGAAACAATGCAAAGCTTCTTATTGGAATTGGTATTGCAATAATTGTTGCTCTTGTTGTTCTTGTTGTTGCTCTTACAATTGTTGATAAAGCAAGTGAGAAGAAGTTTGATGCTCTTTCAGCTCTGGAAGTTTCTTATTCAAAATTGGATGAGATTGGGGATGATGTTTTCATTAAAGAAGCTGAAGCTTTAGTATCAGATGCTGGGTTGGATTCATATCCAGGAGCAAAAGCTGCTCTGTTAATCGGTGATGTATCGTTTGACAATGAGGATTATAAAACAGCTCTTGAATGGTATGAGAAAGTTGCTGACGCTCAAAGCAAAACATATCTTTATCAAGTCGCAATGATTGATGCGGCAGCTACAAATGAGATGCTTGGAAACAATAGTGAAGCTCTTGATCAATACAATCTATTATGGGAAACATATGGAAAAGATGGTCTTTATGGTTCAAGAGCATTGTTCAATGCAGCTAGGCTTTATGAAGCTGATGGCAACCTCGAGCTTGCAAAAGCAACATATGAGCAACTTGTTGGTGAATACAGCGAGACTCAAAGTGAATATGCATCTCTAGCAAAGACTAGACTTGGACAATTAAACTAAAAGAAGAATCTTAGTTTAATAGGGTAGAGTAGTGATAAAAAAAAGGATGATTAGATTATTTTCTTTTTTTTCAATCTCTACTCTATTTTTATGTTTAATATCATGTGGAATACCAAATATCTACGTGCCAGATGACTATTCAATCCCAAGTGGCAATGACAATACAAATACAATAACTCTTTATGATGATATGGTTTCTGCCGAGCTAAACAAAAATGGTTTTCCTCGTCTTGTTCTATTTTATCAAATAGTGCCTAAAGAAAATAACAATGGATTTGATTCTGCAATAAGCCATTTCAATAGCTCTTATTGCGATGAAACAACTGGACTAAGGATTTCAACAGAAAAAGCAAAAGATAATGAAAATGCTTTTTATACCTACAAGTATACAGGCTATGGTTCAAACCCAGGTGGAATCTATGGTATATTTCAATTCTCAACATCGACATCATCAGATGATCGTATTGCATACATTAAGGAAGCTGATATAGAAGGAAATCCAACTAAATGGAATTTGACTTTTAATATCGATTCTGGGAACATCTTGAATTTGACTCTTAACAATAATACAGAGATCAAATTATATAGATCAAATGGAAAGACATTTTCCAAAGATTCAGCCTCATATGTTGGCAATGAAATTCCTAGCGAATTTTCCAATTCGACTTCAATAACAGGATATACATTGAATATCTTTGCGCTTGTTACAACGGAATTCAATGATTACACAAATATATTCAATACAAAACTAAAGCAAATTGCAAAATTGGATTTACCATTCTAATTATATACATATAAAAGAATTACCAATTTTGGATATAATGGATATTCTGTCAATTAGGATTAATTTATAATATTTGCCACACTGAAAAGGTGGCTTGAATATCACTTCTCTACTTCTATTAAAGTAACATTGATATTATTAGGTTCGATTTTCCAACCATTATCAGTACATAAATCAATAAGATTACCAACAAAACCTGTTAAGAAGATATCAGCAATCTGCCAGCCCATTTTAAGACTTTTATTGATTCGGACAATTGTAGACTCATAGCCATCTTTTCTAATTTCAACAGTATGATCCTCATGATCCAAATAGCCTTTATAAGGTGTTTTACCAATGCGATAGCCATCAATATAGATGTCTGCACCCTCTGGCTCTGAAGCAATAGTAACTTCTGTTTCACTATCACTCATGATTGTTGCACAAGATGTAAACGATGCTAAAACAATTATAGCTAACAAAACTAACAAAATAGATTTCATAGCAATACTTCCTCCTAAAATACTAAATTTATTTTAACAAGAAATTCTTTTCTTGATAAGAAAATTTTTAAAAAATTTTCTCCAACATCTAGCATTGCTGAATCAAAATTAAAGAAATATTATTCAATATCTGTTAGCCTAACTCCATTATAAGTCCAAAACAATGGTCCTTGATATGCTCCTGAGTTATTTACAGTTCCTTTTCTTGTGTAAATCTCACGAGTCAATGGTGATAGCTTCCATCTCTTTCCTTCAAATAGGACTTCCCTATCATTAACTACTTTGGCTGTAATATCGTAATCGTCTGCAAAATGAACTTCTTTACCGATTAGGCCAATGTGTTCAAAAGAAAACCTACTGCTTTCCTTAGTAGAGAAATTGTTTGATTTTCTCATTGAATATGGAATTGGAAGAACATCATCAAGAAGTACTCTTATCAACCAATTGCTACGATTTATGATTGAATCCTTATTCCATTTTTGGCAGTTCGTAATATTTGTTTTGGCAATTTGCAATCCTGCTTTGTCTTGATAGATTTCTCTTTTATAAGAAAAATCCTTCTGTCCTAGTTCTTGGTTATGTCTTATAAGTGTAAGGTTTCCAATGTTATTGACATATTCAGTATGAATTTCTTCTGCATTATCACCAAGCTCAACTCGCCACTTATCGTTTAAACTTTGTGGCATGATATGCTCAACTTGCAATAATTTGTCATTTAAATTTGGACGGCTTTTTGTCAAGGCCTCCTCAATCAATGATAGATAGAATTTACAATAACCAAAGTTGTAGAAATTAGTCTCCTCAAGCGCATTTTGTATCTCAATGTCATTTGGCAATCTACAACTATTCTCAAGCGATGAAAGAAGACTAAACATTGCATCTTTCTTATCATCAGATTTTTCAATTTCAGGAATTTGTCTAGCTAAAGCTGGCATATTCTTGTTCTCAGCTGATGTTAGACCAAGAAGTCTACGTCTAAGGCAATAAATTCTTAAGGCTTCCAAGATTCCAATTATATCGCTATTGTTAAATTCTCCTTTCTTCCATTTTGTTAACAATTCAAGAATCAAAGAATAAGCGACAGAGAACTTAACATATCTGAAATCTGCAAGAAGTGCATCGATATTAGCATTATCTATTGTTCTATCAGAAATAATCGATGAGTAAATATTGGCCTTGAAGCATAAATCCTCTAAAAGAGATTTAGTATCTATAGTTGATTTTTCAAATAGAGTCTTGAATTCATAATAAAGCTTTTTATAATTTGCCTCAGTTGCTTTCATATAACTTTTCATCTCATATGCTTGCATATAATCTCTGATAAAGTTTGAAATCTCACCTGGCAGTAAATTTTCGATCTTTAGCCAATATCGTTTGTAGTATTCATTTTGTTCTTTAGATGAAAGCCCAAGCATCAAATAGTTTCTCACTAGATCTGCAAGCGATAAAGGCTTTCCAAGAGAATTCATTGATTCAAAAATCTCTTGGGGATTTTCCCACTTTTTATCTCTTGGTTCCAGCTGCAATGATACGATGCTAAAGTGTCTTAGACCATAATCAATCAATTTGACGATATCAATACCATGTTTTTGCAATTCCTTAAGGTTATCATAGAAGAATCTATAGTTTTTATAGATACAAGAATCCTTAACAACTTCATTAGAATCCGAGTCGAATATCAAAGATTTATATGACTTCCAATCCTTCTCGATTTGCTTAAGCTTGATTTTGTACTCATCATCACCTTCAGCTTTAGGATTACATAGATAGTTGTCCTTGATGTATTCTTTTAGTTTCTGATCATCAATTACATCTCTTACAGCAATCATAAAAAGCATTGCGGTTGTTATTCTTTGTTGACCATCTATAAGGATATATTGAGAAGAACGCCCAAGAATTTGCTCTTTTTCAGCATAGTATGTTATTGTCCCAATAAAATGCTCAGTATATTTGCCATTGTTATTGCTTTCATAAGTTTTCTTTATATCCTTAAAGAAGATATCACATTGATCTTCAGTCCATTCATAGTTTCTTTGATATGGAGGAATAAAGAACGTCACATTGTAATTAGATAAAAAATCCAACAAGTTATTTACATTTGGCTGCATCGTTACCTCTTTGATTAAAGCTTTACAATTGTCAATTCAAATGCTCTGCATTTTCTTGCTTCCTGAAGATATGCTTGCACTGATAAGAGATCGCTTGAATTGTATTTGTAGAAAATATCCAATCCTCTATCAATCATAATCTTCCATCCAGTGTCTGTTGTTATACTGCGAGAATGGATCTTTCCAAGTTCATCAAAAGAGAATTTGAGCTTAATACCTTGCTGTATAAATTGATCTTGCATAAAACCTAAGTTGGAAATTTGCTCGAAGCTCCCCTGCTCTGTTCTATCTTTTATTGCAAGAAGATCAACTTCAACTTCATCCTCTACATTCTTTCTTCTGGCTATAGTGTTCAACAGTTCCAAGAAATTCTTAAGCTGAATGTAATTAAGAAGATATGGATCTTGAACAGAGATCTTCTTAGCACCTTCAAGGTATTTTCCAAAAAGCCTATCATAGGAAATTCCTGTAGATCCATCTGGAATTTGCAAATGCATTGGCATCAAAGTATCTTTTTTGTTTTTATCACTAGTCGCTTCATTATAGCTTCGTACTTGCTCATCAATAGACGCAGAACTAATGTTTTCATCTACTTCTTTATTATCATCTTCTGAATATAGATTTGGATATTGTACTTCTTCTGCTGTCTTTATTAACCTTGATTTTCCGGAAGCTTTGTCGATATATGAAAACTCTGGGATATCAAATGTATTGTCGATTCTCAATAATTGGTCCTTGATTCTCTTTCTAGACTCAATGGCCAAATCGAGGAGTTCTTGAGCTTCATCCTTAGTAATATTCTCATCAGGATATATAAGCTTCATTAGTCCTGAGAATGTCTTGTTGATTCCATCTTTATCGCGCGTCGAAATCGAATCACTTAGGATAAACCACTTTTTATAGTAGCTGGAAAAATCATAATCCCTCATTGCTCTAAGCATTTCAGCTAGATAATCGATTACGAATCCATACGATGAGCTGAACATCTCTGTTCTGATGTTTTCGAACTCCCAGCCTGGGATATAACAATGGAATCTATCGATAAAAGCTGAATCGTAATACGCCTTTGGAAAATCATAAAAGAGATTGCTATGCTTAAGCATATAAGGCACATTATGAGTAGTATTTCCCACAAAGGCCATCGATGCTTCAGCTCCAAGTGTCTCTATGCCTCTTGAAAAAGATTTGTTGGCCATATAGTTTTTCAAGATATCGACAAGTGCTTTATCTGTCTTTTTCTCTTTTCCAGCAAACTCATCAAATGCAATTACATCCCAGTAGCCAACAAGTCCAATCTTGCCACTATTGTTATTTACAAAGAGTTTTGCGACTGTGACTTCACCTCCAGATAAGAGCATTCCATGAGGTGAAAACTCTGAATATATATGTGATTTGCCTGTTCCTTTAGGACCAAGTTCGACAAGATTGTAATTCCTTTCGCAAAAAGGAATCATTCTTAACAAAAGAAGTAATTTTGATCGATCGGGGAAAATATCAGGATTGAAACCAATTGTATGAACCAAAAGATCAATCCACTCCTTTTTAGAGAAATTCTTCCTACCATCTTTATAGCTATCGAAATCGATATTCGAAAGCTGTATTGGCTTAAGAGAATCTATGTTCCAAGGAGATGAATCCTTATCATCAGTTGCATTATAGGACACAGATGCAATGCACCATATCCCGCTAACAAGGAGCTTTTTGTTTTTATTGACTGTAGTGGAATCGACAGGGACCTTTGATAGACCTAGATTTGCAAAAGATGCCTCATATGTACCCTTCTTATCATTGAATGCTACTTCTATCTTATCGATGACCTTTTTGCTACCCCTTTCATTAATCTCAGCTCTAACTCTGTTTGCTTCATTTCTATGGACATAATGAGCTGCTAGAATGTCCTTTACAGTCTTGATGCCACTTGAAACAGACTCTTGGTCATCTGTTGCGCAATATTGTCCTAATAGATATTCAAGAACATATGAAGGTACAATAGCATTGCCCTTCACTTCTTTTACTAAATCTTTTCTTACAACCAAGCCTGGATATATTTCATTTGCTTTTTTATCAAGTTCTGTCATTTTATGTCCCTAGAAATCCAATTCTCCAAACATATTGTTCTTTTTAAGAAGCACATCTTTTTTGAGGATATCTTTCATCCTTCCATTATCAACAATCTGTTTAACAATTAGATATACAGTCTTGTTTCTATATTTGTTAGAGTCGCTATTAAGTGAGAAATCAACAGTAAATTCCCTGTCTCTTATTTCAACAGCATCGCTAGAAATACTTTTTCTTACCTCATTTGAAAGCAGAGTGCCATCTTCTGCATAAATGCCAAAAACAGCATCAAAGCCTCTATTTTTTTCTGAAACATAATCATCTTGGTAGAACTTCAATGAAACAGAGCCAGTTGTTATTGTATTAAGTCTAGATAGCAATTGAAGAGAAACATAAGAAATATCCTCAGATCGTCCCTTTGAGATTCTTAAGACTGGAACCACAATCTCTTGCAAGCTCAAGCCTCCATGAACAAAATGTGTGTTAGCACCACTGAGGCGAAATCTCAAAATAGAGTTTGGAAATGCCGCTTCCAAACCATCCTCATTTGAATACCCAATATCTGATAGTTTCACAACTGATGTGCCATGTATTTCATTCAAGCCATATCCAAGCACAAATCTTCTGTTTTTCTTTGTTATCTTTTTGCCAGTTATATTGCCATCTGAAATAAAATCATATTCAGCAAGGTCTTGGTTCTGGTAAAGAAAACCATGGTCAGATGTTACAAACATTGTCGTAACATTCGAAGAACCAAGCTTCTTGATAACTGCTTTTAGCTGAGAAATAGCATCAGAGCATGCTTGGATAAGATCTGTCTCGCCTCTATAATCAATAACATCTTGATAGATATAAATTATATCGTAGTCGCGAACCAAGCTTTTGAGCTTATTTGTGTCCATCTCGTTTTGAACTTCATTGATGTCCAAAACCTTTGACTTATAAATGCCACCACGATAGGAATTAAGAATCGCTTCGCGATTATCCGATCCCTGGCTGGATTTTCCATCAACAAAGACGTCTCCCCCATCAGGAGAAATAGCCAGCGAACTATTAGGAAGAAGTGATGCCATTCCGACTTGAGTATAACTTGGTATGCTTGATATGCAATAATCGACAACAGCAGAGAACCTATTCTCTTTGTTTATTTCAGAGGCAAGCTCCTTTCCCACTTCATAACGAAGCGCATCAGAGATAATAACAACAGCTGTTCTCTTATCATCAAGAATCTTTTGAATATACTCAGGGTAGAATCTTTCCCTTATGCACATAACAGGATTCTTCCAACCGTTTTTAAGAAATGGAATGGCTTGCTTTGACCACTCTTCATTAAGTGGACGCAAGAAAGAATTGAGATATTTGTTGTCAATCAAAGAAGTTTTCAAATCACTTAGATAATCTATTGCACCATTTTGTATTGATAAACAAAACTCTCTATAGCAATAATCCACTTCATACCATGTTGATGCATAGTTCTGAACAGCTTGCATGTATGATGACATCTCATAGTCAAAAGAATGAATCATTTCGATTATTCTTATTGCGCTATAGATGCCATTATATACATGTTCATAATATGAATACCACTTGCCATCCTTCCTTTTATTAATTGCATCTTGGACATCTTTTGAACTAATTGTTCCATTAAGAACCATCGATACTAGCTGCTTTATAATTAAATCATCAATTATCTTGTAATCATAAAAGCAAAGTAGATCTTGATATTGAAAACCAGAAATCTTCATTTTAATGCCAAGCTGGTCATATGCATAATCAGAAACGACATCAAGATCATCACTGTCAAAGTCATTCGTTAAAAAAGATAAAAGAATCTTAATCTCATCCAACACTCTATAGTTTGGGTCGAATGTGTTTTTGTATGATTGCTCATAGATAAACACAGCAAAATCACTCAGATTTGAACCAGAATATCCATAAACATCACTAAAAATATTCCACAAAGAAAATAGAAGATTCGACAATTCAAGACATTCATAGATTTTCTTCTTCTCTTGGCAAAACTCTTCTTTAATCAATTTTGCAGCAATCTCATATGGCTTGTAACTCTCAAGATTTGCACAAACAGAAATCATTGCCTTCTCTAAATCTTGAGCAGAGGAATTATAACCATTGATTTTCTTTAAATCATTGCATCTCTTTTCAGATTTGAAGAACTTCTCATGTATCTTCACTACATCATAGCAAGATGGTGGCAATGACAGTTCACTAAGATATATTGAACATGCATCAGTGTGGAAAATCTCATTGGCCATCTGGATATCAAGAAGCCAATTGTCCTCATATAGTGGTTCAGCATACTTTGCATAGAGAAGATACTTTACATCAGGATTCTTCTTTAAAATCTCATATTTGACTTTAAACTCATTCCTTCCATCAAGCTCTATCTTTGCCACACCATCTTGAGAAAACTCATTGTAATCCTCTTCAAATTCACCATTTGAATCGTACCAGAAAACAACTTTATTCCTATCTAGCAATTTGCATAAGTTCTTCTTTAAAGTCTCTGTCATTCTTTCTTCTCCAAACCAGGCACTTTCCTCAAAGCATTGCCTAGCTTCAAATAATTGACTTTAACTCCATCATCCAAATCAAGTTGGATATTGTTCATAGCAATTGGGTATAGTATTTGCTCATAAGAGTCCAAATCATCCAATATCCTCTTGTATTCTTGGACTTGTCTTTCATTATTCTTATCTTCTTGTAACACAGAAATCTCTGATGAGATCTTTGATCTGAATTGCCTTAGATAACGAAGAACAATACTCGGAGTATTTTCGTTATATCTATGAAGATATATAAGAGCATTGAAGTATCCTTTTGGAGATGAGAACATCCAATAAATAGGCCTCTTTTGATATGTTCTTACGTGATCTTCATAGAAGGATTTCAAAAAATAACCTCTAACTGTCATTCCAAGAGCATCTTCAACAAAACGCATATTCAAAGAAAGATTCTCCTGGCCAAAACAAGCTTTTACAAACTCTCTAAATCTTGAAACGATATCATCAGCAAACCATTCACTGGAAAGTACAGTAATGACATTATCCTCATCAGGAACAAACGATTTGTACTTGGAACCGTCCCAATCGCCACCTGCGAAAGCAAGACCATCTGAGTCAAGTGAATAGCGTCCAAACATACAAGCAACAGCATATGAGATAAATGATTTGACAACATCCTTCTTTGTCAAAGCATAATTGCCTTTCCTCATTGATTGAGGAATATCTGAATCAGAATCAAAGATCCTATGCACAGAAACCATCGAATCATCTTCTTCAGGCTTAAGCTCATCTTGAAGGCCATAGATATCAATAAAGATACGATTAAGCTCTTCCTCATTCTCTTTCAGCTTAAAGAATGCTTCATTAGTCTTCTCTTTATACCTTTCATAGCACTCAGAGATCAAACCTCTCCCCCTATCTTCCAATAATGGATGTCTAACAAAATCCCAAGAGGTTTCAAAGGAGTCCCAATCACTACGTGATCTTTTAATGTTATTAACACAAATAGAAATAATTTCTTTTTTTACATAATCACAAGGTTGGATAAGTGGAAAACTTGCAATATGTTCAACACTAAAATGAAGACATGCAGAAATTACATCAAAAATTCTCTCAGCACATTTGGAATTAAGTAGTGAGAGTGAAAAGAATAAGTCTGAATCATTGTTTATATAGACCATAGGCCCAGCTGAATCAGACAAAAATCCCTCAGGAGTATACCTAGCAGCAAAAGAAGATGATGATATATCTGTCCATGTAATTCCTTTTTTGAAATAGAAATTCGAATTTCCTAACGAATAGTTATTATTTTTCCCAGAGTATTTAATGCTGTATGAATCATTATACATATCTATCAAATAATTCTGATTTCCATACCACTTCTTATATTTCCCACCTTTCATACATGGAAACCATTTAAAGTTTGATTGCTTCATTTTTTCGTATGATGTAATATGATATCCGATATTTTCATTGTTAACTTCAAACCAAAGCCTAAGAAAAACCTCAGCATTTCCAGGGATAATTCCTTTTTTAGTGATTCCTACCATGGAAATGTTCTTATTTGAACAAAAAACATTAAACATCTGTGTACTAAGCCAATACGCTATCGGACTACCTGGTATCTTCTCAAATTGCTCAGCTGATACCTCAAAGTAATAGCCATGGTTATGGTTATTGTTTGCTTCAAGGAAAGCTTTAGACTTTCCTGCTTCCGATTGAGTATCTACTAGACGAAAATATTCTCCTTTTATAATTTGTTTGGTTGATTTTTTAGAAAGAACAAATGCTGTTGTAGAGACTACTTCTCCTCCAATAGAGTCAAATCCTTTTGTGCCGATATGAGCCATTGAAAGTATTATTTTCTCTTTTAAAAGTTTTAGTCGAAGTTTTTCATAGCTCGACAGGAACATCCAGCTTTGCATATTGACCATAGCTGAATATCCATATGGCAAGATTAATCTTAAGTCTCTTTCCATGAATGCTGTACAAAGATCTGTTTTAGAATCAGGATAGTTTTTTATTAAAAAACTTTTGAATAGATCATCGTATTTCGACATATACGGTGGATTTGTTACAACAACATGGTATCTAGATGATAAGTATTCTGAGTAATCTAGGACTTTATTGACTTTGCTTTCAATTTCTTCTGTAGAATCAAATAGATCGCCTTTCTTTGTAATTGTCAGTTTTCGTCTTAGCGTTGGAATGTTGCTAATTGCTGGAATAATCAGAGAGCCAAATGTATCAGCATGATCAAATTGCGATAAGAGGTTTTTGACTTCAGTTTTATTTTTGTTTGCAAAGAAATTGCTTGCAATCTCTAGTTCTTCATCATCAAAGATGACGTTATTGAGAACACATATGTTTGGTTCAATTTGCAATGAGAAGAATCTCCTGACTTTCTCTCTTGCCTTCATATTCAATGCAAAATATGCAAGTTGCCCTGCCCTTTCATCTATCTCGATTCCATAGAGATTATCTTTGAGTATATGTTCGACAGCATCTTTTGATGTATAGCCAAGTTCAGAGTAGATTTCAAAGAGAATATCAAATGCATATGTAAGCATATGGCCAGAGCCACAACAAGGATCACATAGCTTTATCTCTTCTGGATTTTTTATTCTTATGAAATCAGGTTCTATGTCTACTGGTTTTACATAGTATTTCATACTTTCAATTAGTCTTGATTCAGGATGGTTAAGCATCCAAAGACGGCCAAGAGAGTTCTCGACAAGATATCGGACAATCCACTCAGGAGTAAATAGCTGTGTTGCTGCAGGAATTTCCTTTGATGTTGCTTTTTTGTTCTTTTTAAAGCCAGCGAACACTTCATCTTTCTTTTCTGAGATGTAGTATTGATATAGCCAGCCAATAACCTCTACTGTTTTGCAATTATCATCAGTCAAAGCTTCTCTCATGATATATAGAAAATCATCCTTTGACAGCAAATCATCGGGGAGAAGAAGTTCTGTATAGTCTGAGATATATTCGAAAAGCTTTGGGATACTCTTATTTAGCTCATTGCACTTTGATACAAGAAGGATTCTATAGATTTCTGCTTGTGCATTGTTGCTCTTTATCTCTCCAGAAAGAAGCTTATTTATTTTCTCTTCATTCGTTTTTGATAAAATAGTGCTATCGAGACTACCTGTCATTGCATCAGAGAGAATCTCTGGAAGAGTTTCTCCTTCCAATGGTGTTACAATCATCGGTCTATTGAAATCATGTGCATCCATATATCTTAGAGCACACAATCTATTGAACCATGTATATGAAACTTCTTCGACAACATTGTCGATGCCATTTTTAGCAATATTTTCTTCAAGCGTTTTGATTGCTCCACTGTTTTCTATTACAACAGCAGATGATTCTGATTTTCTCAAAAGCTCTATTCTTGTTTTGATTTGGCTTCTTAGCAAGTTTCTGGCCGCAGATGCAAAGGCCTCAATCTTAGTTCTTTCCATTTCCTACCTCTCAACTGTGAAGCCATCATCAATTGCTTTTTCAAGCTCAACTTTGAGTTTTTCTACAAATCGATCAACATCAGCTTTGTCTTTTAACAACGGAATTTCAGTAAAAACTGGCATCGTGAATATCGATTTCTTCTTTGTTTTTTTAACATCTGATGAATTTGCTTTCTCGTTTTGTGATTCTCTTTCGATAAGATCTTCAATCTCTTTCTTGCAATAGAACATTGTTGAACCGATGTTTTCTTTTGTACTTGCTTCATTTAGTTTTTTAAGCCAGTTTTGAAACGCCTCGTCAACTTTTGCTTTTTGTCCATTATTGAGGTTGATATAGTTAGAGTCTGAACAAAGACCTTTTTCATAATTTTTTATCTCTTCATAACTCTTTTGCTTCTCTTCAAGAAGTATTTTCCCAAAATATTGCTCAAGCTCAGAGCAAAGATCTGGAAGTTTTGATACAGTTGATTTTTTGAAGATGTTCTTATCATCGATTATTTCTTTGATCTCACACCAATATTGCTTGCTCTTTTCATCCAGTTCGTCTTTTCTTTTTTCCAGCAAGTCGTATGCTTGATCATATTTTCCAATTTGATCTTTCGTTGTCATAAATCTGAGCAAGTCGATTGTGTAATCATTCTCCAAATCAAGCATTTCATCTGAAATATCGCCAATAAAGGAATCAAAATACCAAGCTGTATTTCTATCAATGCAATTCCTAAGCAGCTCTTTTTCCTTATCAAGACAGACCAAGAATGGGTATCTTTCTTTATCTTTGAATTGGTCTAGCTCTTCCAGTCTAGCCTTTAGTACTTCATTTAGGTCTTTTGCAATATCCTTAGCACTATCATAAGGACACTGATTTGATGCAAAATCCTGATAAAATTGCTTGACTCGTCTTATCTTTCCTTGATCGATTTCAGCAAAAGGCTCAACAACAAGACTTTGCCATTGCTGTATTCTATTGATAAGATTTTTTATTTCTTCGATTTGCAATTCCTTGCCGTTTTGCTTGATTTCGATTTTTCCTTTTCTGTACAGAATTACAAGAAGATATATAACAGCTTGGTCTGGCCATCCGTAAGGAATTTTTATAAAGCTATCGACAAGGAATCTTATTGTAGAGCTTATGCCATTATTTTTATTTGATGCGAGTTTAGAAAGGATTTGCTTCTCTGCTTCTGAATCCGATTTGAGCATGTCGGGAGTAATATCGCAACTAAAAGCTTCCAATACCGTTTGATCGTTGTATTGACGGCCGTTGAGCATTGCTAGATTTTTATAGACTTTCTCAACAAGCAACTTGAGAGCATATTTAACTCTGTCACATACATTAGTGCTTGGCTTGATTTTCAAATCAACACCTTTGATGTACATTGGTGCATCTTCCAGGTATTTTCTTACAGAATTCTCAATATAATCTTCCCTGCTTTTCAGTGTAAGATTCTTTTGATCAATAACAAGCCTTTTCTCTTTTGGAAGAAAATCAACATTCTGATGTCTTACATATGTTTCTGTTTGCAATTTGAGAATGATATCAGGAAAAAGCTTTCCATCATCCTCAAGCATGATTACCAAATCTGTATCAGGATATGAGAAATCTTTTGAGAGATTATTTCCATTTTGATATCTTGTTGCAATTACAATTGAAATATCATACTTTGGTCCAAATGTCCTATCGTCTATTTGCTTTGTTAGTGAATAAACATTGCCAGAATCATCCTTTGCTTTGGAAACAGGTTGCAATATGTTTCTGTAGATAATTGTGTTCAATTCATCATAGATTTTATCATCTGTCAAAAGTTCATTTTTGATTTCGGTCTCGACATCTTTCTCTTCATTCGTGAGAAAATCATATTCATCAGAGTTCTTTCTCTGGATATATGTTTGTGATTCAAGAAGATCAAGTGCTTTTTGTGTCTTTTCTCTTAACTCATTTGGATTTTCATCCAAGCTAGTCAAAAGCAAGACAGATATATTTTGAACGCTAGCTTTAAAATCCTTCGGTATGTATTTCACAAGAAGCAATGCTTTAAGGACACGAATAGCAAAAGGATTCTTATCGCCAATATTGTTCTCAGCAACAAAAATCGACTGCTTGAAATTCTCCATCAAATTATCCTCTATTCCAGAATAAAATGCGTCAAATGGAACAATTGGGACATTTGTAGACAAATCTGATCTTCCTGCTAGATTTTGAAGCACTTTATGAAAAACATCCAAGAGACTTCGTGCTCCTGTTGATGTATACTCGCCAGGAAATGCACCATGTGAAGAAAGCGCAGTAAAAGAGCTTTTAAAAAGATCGAATTGGTAAGTCACAAATGGATATGTATTGATAAATTCAGTCTCGTCTCGACAGATGCGGAAAGTTTTTGGCCCACTGACAAACCCGAAAAGAGCCCCAAGTCTATCCTTTGTTGACGAATAGATCATGCTAAGCTTTTGCTTTCCCTCATAGTTCTTTGCCAAGAGCCTTTTCTGAATTACTTCGTTGACATTCTCGTTTGTGAGCTTCAGTTTTATATAAAATCTATCCTGTATCTTTGATACATCATTCTTAACATCATCTTTAGTTGTTTTACTATCAGGTGATTTTATGAATTTATCCAATTCATCTTGTGATGTGACTATTACCCATGCTCTATTGTCACATTTATCGGAAAGAGTTGTGGCAACTTCTTGAAGCTCTACCATTAAGCGAATGTTCTTAACAACAAATTGACCTGCTTCATCGACAAAGAAATTGAGACGAAAATCCTTGCCTTTTGAATCGATGTATCTTCTTACTTTATCTGCAAAATCAGCCAAGTTGTATTTTGCATCATATTTTTGCAACAAGTTTGGATCCACATCTTGTTCTGTTACCTTGGCATATGCTTGAGCAATTTTCGACCTATATATATTTCTTCTTTCTCTTGCTTCAGTCCACTTCTTGCCTGAGCTCAATTCGAATTCAGCAATAAACTCTTTCAATTTCCCTTCATCATCCAACTCATTTTCCATTTTTGCTATTGCAAAATCGGCGCCATAATATCCCATATGCTCATATAGCTGACGCATGAAGATAGGAAGAATCGAATCCGGCGTTCCATCCTTGTCGACTGCATTATTCTGAAACAGGTTGAAAAGTATGCTCTCTGATGGGATAGAACATGCTTTGCGCATTGCTGCCAAGAGAAGCTGATCATTGCTATCAGATAGTTTAGGCTCGAAATATGATAATGCGGTCTTTCCATTGATCTTTGCATTTTCCAAAAGATACGAGAGGATTTTCAATAGATGTGATTTACCTGAGCCAAAGAAACCTGAAATCCAAACACCATTCTTTGCAGGTCTGGCTTCATTATAGAAGGTAAAGAAATTATTTAAGTTTTTGTTGACGTCTTGTGTTACAACATACTCAGAGAATTCAATATCAAGTTCGGAACTATCATCTTTCCTTCCCGCAGAAATAACTCCATTGATCTTTCTTTGTATATCATTCTTGAATATTTCTCTTAGTTCTATGGCCATAGCTATTTTACCTCCGTGAAAATATTGAATGCTCTGTAATAGTTGACAGGTGAAAGCTTATCGAAAAGCCTGAAACAAGAGTTGCCTGAGCGTTTGTCATATGCTCCAGGATAAAAAACGACAATTGGGCGAATTGTTTTTGCTTTGGCAGGAAGAGCCTCTAGTAAACTGTGAACTCGAACAAATGGATATGCTTCTCCTATTCCAGTAAGGATAATAACCTCAGCATCAGATGAATCAATCAAAGAAGCTATATGAGGAGCCATCTTATTATTTAGATCCAAGATGTTTGAAAAATCCTCAAACAAATCATTCTTTGTTAGGTCATCAGCCTCCAAGTAGGCCTCAAGATCATCTCCAATCAAAGCAAGACACTCATCATACAGGTTAATCTCTTTTATTTTTATTCCTTTCTGGCTAAGTAGCTTTACTATATTGCTAGCCATTTTCTTGTATGCCTCTTGCTCTTTTATAGGATAAGGCAATATGTAATTTGGAATCTCAGCACCAGAGTATTCCATTTGTCTAAATGATTTGCTTTCTAGAAGTTTCTCAACATAATCCTGTATTTCATTCGGTTTGTTTGCGTAAGGATTTAATGCGCTCATTTTGTCTCACCTGGAAACAAATGAAGAAACTCATTTCCAATTGCATGCTTTGCTTTATCAGATAAATTTGCAGGAAGGATTTCATTTAGAGTATTCAGATATCCTGCATCCCTAAGATTGTAGAAAATCACACTCTTTACTTTGCTTCTGAGACTATTGCTGATATCGCAAAGATTTTCGTATTCGACGCTTTTATCTGCAATATATTTCCAAAGATCACCTGTTCGCAATTCGAAATCCTTATCTCTGAATTTGTTTGCTACAATCTCAGAAAACCCATATGAAAAAGGAAAAGACTTGCAAAAACCAAGCCAAAGCATAGCAAGCCTATCCTTTTCATTATCATCAGCAACTACCTGTAGTTGTGATAATTCAAGTTTTGACAATATCTTTACCATATTGTGATAATATCGATCAGATGTTGCTTGTCGTGATGTTTCAAAAAGGTTTTCTTTGAATGCAAATTCTCTTATTTCTTGCCAAGAATGATTTTCTAAATACTTACAAGAAAAGATTTTAGCTTGATAAGGTCTTAGCCCGCTCACAGTTGGTAAGGCCATCTTTTCATTAGTCACATCTTTCCCCTTTTTATGCTTCTAGACTCATAAATCCAATGACCTAAAGCCATTTGCACTTTGTTACAAAAAAGTGTAGTTTGTTGCAACTTTGGGAATTCAATGCAATAACAAAAAATATCTTGTTTATTTTAGAACAAAAATTCATGACAAATTGACTCATCAAATAATGAATTTAAAAGGCTTGAAAAAGTGCAGACAACAAACTACAGTTTCTTGTTTGTTTTTTTATGTGCACTTTTCCCCATAGATCTTTGCTTTGTACCTGAATGTTGATAGTGGCATTTTGCACCTTTTAGCTGCATGAGAGCTTGGGATTTCTCCTCTTTTCCACATCTTGTATACAGAATCGAAATTATCGGGAAGAGGATGTTCTGGATGTCCGAATTTAACGCCTCTTGCTTTTGCTGCTGCTATCCCCTCTCTCTGTCGCTGTCTGATGTTGGTTCTTTCGTTCTCAGCGACAAAAGATAACACTTGCAAGAAGATATCACTTAGGAAAGTTCCCATGAGGTCCTTGCCCCTGCGAGTATCCAATAGTGGCATGTCGATAACAACAATATCAGCCATTATCTCTTTTGTTATCTTTCTCCATTGCTCGATTATCTCAATATAGTTTCTACCGAGCCTATCGATGCTTTTTATATAAAGAATATCATCTTTTTTTAGGTGATTTAAAAGCTTTATGTATGATGGTCGTTCAAAATCCTTTCCCGATTGCATGTCGAAGTATATATTCTCAAGTGGAACTTCGCACTCTGCCATTGCAATTCTTTGCCTGTCCTCGTTTTGTTCTCTAGTACTTACTCGTATGTATCCATAAACGTTGCTCATAATCATCTCCTTTGATTGGACTACAGGATAATGGTTTAGAGCAACTCTCATAAAGATGTTACATTCAATTGGATAATGCAATTTTTGTATACAGCTTAATTAATACCGTTCATGTATATATATCTTGGGGACATATCCTTGAACATAGCAAAAACATAAACTTGCAAATGCCCGATTTAAGAATAAAAGG
>ERZ808252.714-NODE-714-length-29336-cov-4.587309_pt1 | contig 29336 bp, 33 predicted proteins | sample MGYA00521242_ERZ808252 | MGnify/ENA primary metagenome ERZ808252 (study PRJEB31516, sample SAMN03275581) | gut metagenome | biome: mammalia-associated habitat; material: feces | host: Papio cynocephalus | place: Kenya | collected 2012-08-07 ...
GTCGCCATAATTTCGCTTATGGCGCAAACGGGCTGCTTTGTTCCCGCGCAGTCCGCCGAGATAGGGCTGTTAGACGCAATATTTACGCGCGTGGGCGCGTCGGACGACCTTGCGGCGGGGCAGTCGACCTTTATGGTGGAAATGAGCGAGGTTGCCGATATACTTAAAAACGCAACGCGCCGCAGCCTGCTTATTCTTGACGAAATAGGCAGAGGAACCTCTACCTTTGACGGTATGTCGATAGCGCGGGCGGTGCTTGAATTTGTAAACGATAAGAAAAGGCTGGGCGCAAAAACGCTTTTTGCCACCCATTATCACGAGCTTACCGAAATGGAAAACGAGCTTTCGGGCGTTAAAAACTACAATATAGCCGTTAAAAAGCGCGGCGACGATATAACATTTTTGCGCAGAATAGTGCGCGGCGGCGCGGACGACAGCTACGGCATAGAGGTTGCAAAGCTGAGCGGCATACCCGAAGAGGTTATAAAGCGCGCAAAGCAGGTGCTTAAAAAGACCGAGGAAGAGGGCATTGTAACCTACAAAACCGCTCCCGCGCCCGATATGCAGCTGCCGATAGAAATGCAGCAGGCAGAGGAGCTGTTAAGCGAGCTTAAAACGCTTGACGTTAACACCCTTACCCCCATTGAAGCAATGCAAATACTGTTTGACCTTGCCAATAAGGCAAAAAGCGTATAGTACAGAAAGGACGGTGTAAAAATGCCTAAAATAAATTTACTTCCGAAACAGGTAGCCGAGCTTATCGCCGCAGGCGAGGTGGTAGAGCGCCCCGCGTCTGTAATAAAAGAGCTTATTGAAAACTCGATAGACGCAGGAGCCGACGATATTACCGTTGAAATTCAGCACGGCGGCATAACCTATATCCGCATTACAGATAACGGCTGCGGTATCGCGCGCGAGGACGTGCCCACGGCATTTTTACGCCATGCCACAAGCAAAATTAAAACGGGCGTTGATTTAGGCTCGATAGCAACCCTCGGCTTCAGGGGCGAGGCGCTTGCCGCGGTATCCTCGGTTTCCCGTGTTGAAATGTTTACAAGGGTTAAGGAGGAGGATTTCGGCACCCACTATAAAATCGAGGGCGGCGAGGAAGTTTTAAACGAGGAAACGGGCTGTCCCACAGGTACCACAATTATAATAAGAGACCTTTTTTACAATACGCCCGCGCGTATGAAATTTTTAAAAAAGGACGTTTCCGAGGCAAATGCAGCCGCCGCCGTGGCGGACAGAATTGCCCTTTCCCACCCCGAAATTGCCTTTAAGCTTATAAGAGACGGCAAGCAAACCCTTAACACCGCAGGAGACGGCAAAATAACAAGCGCCGTTTACAGCGTTTTAGGGCGCGAATTTTCGGGAACGCTTATACCCGTAAACGGCGAGCTTGACCGCATAACCGTAAATGGGCTTACCTGCAAGCCCATATCATGCAGACCTACAAGAAATTACCAGTTTTTGTTTTTAAACGGCAGGCTTGTGCGTTCGGGCACGGTATCCGCCGCGGCAGAGCAGGCATATAAAAACAGCGCTATGATAGGCAAATTCCCCGGCTTTGTGCTTTACCTTACCGTACCGTTCGATACGGTGGACGTAAACGTTCACCCCGCCAAGACCGAGGTTAGATTTTCAGACGAAAAAAGAATATTCGACGCGGTTTATCACGCCGTGAAAACCGCAATATCAAAGGGCGATACAAGACCGGAAATTAAATTAAAGCAGCCCGTGTTCAATCCGTTTGAACGCCTTAAAACCGAAGAATACCGCCAGCAGCCGATAGAAAAGCCCACTGTTGCCGAGAAAATATACAACGAAAAAATAAGTTTACATAAATCTTTTACTCCACCCGCGTTTTCTACACCCGAAAAGCCGCAGGTTATATACGACAACACGCCGAAAGAACCGATAAAACCGCCTGTAATACCCGAAGACAAGCCTGCGGTTAAAGAAAGGGTTTCGGTTGACATAATACGTGAGGAGCCGGAAGAAAAGCCCGAAATACGCATTATAGGCGAAGCCTTTTCAACCTACATAATAGCCGAAACGGGCAGCAGCATTTATATGATAGATAAGCACGCCGCCCACGAAAGAATACTGTTTAACGAGCTTAAAAAAAGGCAGTCGTCCGAGGTGCAGGCTCTGCTTACCCCCGTTACGGTTACCTTAACGCCCGAAGAATACGGCGCCGTAACCCAAAACACCGAAATACTTTCTAAAGCAGGGTTTGAAATAGAGGACTTCGGCAATACGTCCGTCAGGGTATACGCCGTTCCCGCAACCCTCACAAAGGAGGATACCGAGGCGCTTGTATCCGAGCTTGCGGGCAGTCTTTTAAAAACCTCAAGACCGGAGATCGAAAGGCTTGAGGATATATACCACACCGTAGCGTGCAGGGCGGCAATAAAGGCGGGAAACAGGCTTTCCCCGCTTGAAATGAAAAAATTAGCCGAAAGGGTGCTTGGCTCCGACGACGTTATGTACTGCCCCCACGGAAGACCCGTAGCCTTTGAAATTAAAAGGCGCGAGCTTGAAAAGCAGTTTGGCAGAATACAATGAGCGGCATTAAAACAGTTTTTATAACAGGTCCCACGGCTTCGGGCAAAACCGCGCTCAGCGTTAGGCTTGCAAAGGAATTCGGCGGCGAGATAGTATCGGCGGATTCTATGCAGATATATAGGGGCATACACATAGCCTCAGCCGCTCCCGATGAAGAGGAAAAATGCGGTGTTCCGCACCATATGCTTGAATTTTTAGAGCCCGAAAGCGAATTTTCGGTGGCGGATTATACCAAGGCGGCGCGCAAAATAATAAAGGATATAAATTCCCGCGGCAGGCTGCCGATAGTTGTCGGCGGCACGGGGCTTTATATAAACGCGCTTGCCGACAATACCGTTTTTATAACCGAAAAAGCCGACGGCACGTTAAGAGACAGGCTTGAAAAGCGGTTTGACAGTATAGGCGGCGCGGCAATGCTTAAGGAGCTTGAAGCCGTAGATCCCGCCTCCGCCGCAAAGCTGCACCCTAACGACCGCAAGCGGATAGTGCGCGCTCTTGAGGTTTACAGCCTTACGGGCGAGACTAAAACACGGCAGAACGAGCTTTCAAAAACGGGCGAAAAAATAATTAACCCGCTTTTTATAGGCATAACCTATAAAGACAGGCAACGGCTTTACGACAGAATAAATTTAAGGGTAGACAAAATGCTTGAAAACGGGCTTTTAAACGAAGCCGAGGCGGCGCTTAACCGCAGCGGCGGCGGCGCTTTTCAGGCAATAGGCCATAAAGAGCTCGCGGGCTATATAAACGGCGAATGTACCTTAGACGAGGCGACAGAGCGGCTTAAAATGCAAACGCGCCGCTATGCCAAGCGCCAGCTTACATGGTTTAACAAAAACGAACGCATACACTGGCTGTACCCCGACGGGAACGCGGATATATTCGCCGCCGCGGCAGCTTTAATAAATAAATTTTTAAGCGAGGAGGATTAGCATTTGAAAAGCAGTACCGTTTTAAAAACGCTTGTAATTGCCTTAATATCGGTTTTTGCAATACACCAAATAATATCCTCGCTTTATAAACCGATCAAAACCGAAACCGCCGCATACACAACGGCAGCGGACGGAATTAACATAACGGGGCTTATTATAAGAAACGAAACGCTTATAAAGGCGCCTTCTTCGGGCGTACTGCACTTTGTAACGGGCGACGGCAGCCGCGCCCCCAAGGACGGCGTTATCGCCAATATATACGACAGCGAATCGGCGTCTGTAACCATAAGCCGTATAGATTCGGTAAACGCCAAAATAGCCGATATTGAAGAAATGCTGAGCTATAACGATCTTGAGGCGGCGGACCTTGATATGATAAACAACAAGATAAAGCTTTGCCTTAACAATCTTATAATAAACTCTTCAAACGGCGATTTTCAAAGCATTTCCGATTATTCCGAAAGCCTTTTATCCGCTTTTAACCGAAGACAGGCGGCAATGGGCGAAACGGCGGATTTTTCCGCCCAGCTTACGGCGCTTAAGACCGAGCTCGCTTCCCTTTCCTCTTCCCTGCCCGCTGCAAAGGGCAGCATAACAGCGCCCATATCCGGCTATTTTGTTTCTAAGGCGGACGGCTATGAAAACGTGCTTAAATGCGATGATTTAGACAGTATCACCCCCGAATTTTTAAACGGAATAAAGGCTCAAACGGTGGAAGACGGCGTTGTGGGCAAATTGGTTTCGGATTACGAGTGGTACATTGCCGCAAGCATACCCGTTAACGATTCGCTGAGCTATAAGGAGGGGGACGAGCTTACGGTTTATACCTCGGTAAAATCGTTTCCCAAGCTGCCCGTTACGGTTAAAAGGATCAACATTTCGTCCGATTCCTCTTCTGCGGCGGTAATTTTTGCCTGCAACGATATGAACAGCGAACTGGCCTCTATGCGGACAGGCCCTATGACGGTGGTCAAAAAGGAATACAGCGGTCTTAAGATACCTAAAAGCGCGCTGCGCGTGGTAAACTCAAAGCGCGGCGTATACGTGCTTACGGGTATGCAGGTCAAATTTGTTGAGGTAAACGTTATATACTCGGACGACGACTATATGATATGCGAAAAGCAGACCGAGGACGAAAAGGTATTACGGCTGTACGACGAGGTTATAGTAAAGGGGAAAAATCTTTATGATGGAAAAATTGTCGGCTGAGGAATTTGACCGCAACCTTGAAGAGGTGCAGAAAAGACTTAAAGCGGCGCTCGAAAAATCGGGCAGATCGGAAGACGAGGTGACGCTGCTTGCCGCAACCAAAACCGTTGACCCCGATACCGTAAACTACGCTATTGACAAGGGCATAAAATACGTAGGCGAAAACCGCATGCAGGAGCTGCTTTCAAAATATAAGCTTTTAAAGCCCGTGCACAGCCATTTTATAGGCCACCTGCAAACCAACAAGGTTAAGGATATTATAGATAAGGTTGAAATGATCGAATCGGTCCATTCCTTAAAGCTTGCAAACGAAATTTCAAAGCAGGCGGCGGCAGCCAAGGTGCAAATAGACGTGCTGCTTGAAATAAATATAGGAAACGAAGAAACAAAGTCGGGCTTTGCCCCAAACGCAGCCGAAAACGCGGTAAGAGAAATCGCAAAGCTGCCGAATATTCACATAAAAGGGCTTATGTGCATACCGCCTGCGGCAGATGTGCCCGAAGACGCGCGAAAATATTTCCGTAATATGTATAAACTGTTTCTTGACATAAGGGGCAAAAACATAGATAATAGTAGTATGAGCGTTTTATCGATGGGAATGTCGCACGATTTTGATATTGCCGTAAGCGAGGGCGCCACGCTTGTAAGGGTAGGTACCTCGCTCTTCGGAAAGCGCAATTATAACATATAACATAAAGGAGCATTAAAATGGGACTTTTCGACAGCATAAAAAATATTATGAGCATACCTGAAGAGGACGATTTTGACGAGGAGATTGAAGACGTAGAGGAGGAAAAACCGGCTGAAAAGCCTAAGCGCGCCCCCTCTTACGAAAGCGCCGCTCCGCGCCGCGAGCCTTCTCCCCGCGTAGTAGGCGGCGGAAAATCAAAAACCGTAAACTTTAACCACTCGCAAATGCAGGTCGTGCTTGTAAAGCCCGATCGCTTTGAAGACGTTACCTCAATAGCCGATCACCTTAACGCCAAAAAAACCGTTGTGCTTAATTTAGAGGCGGCAAACCGCGATGTTTCGCGCAGAATAATAGACTTTTTAAGCGGCGTTGCCTATGCCAACGGCGGCAATATCCGCAAGGTTGCCAACAGTACATTTATAATCGTTCCAACAGACGTTGACGTTATGGGCGAGCTTATGCTTGACGACTTTGACGATAACAAAGCCTACTTTTAATGGATAACGCGCTTTTTTCGGCAAGAGTAAACGACGCCGCCGATATTTGCGAAAAAGCCCAAAAGCCTAAATTTTTAGGCTTTTTAACGGCAGACGAGACGGAGTGTGCAAGGCGGCTTTTAAATAACCGCCGCTGCTGCACAAAATTTTTCGGCGGATACGAGGGAGCGGAGCGTGTTATGCTCGGCTGCTTTCCCGATTGGGACGAAATTCGGAATTTCCCCGTAAGCGCCGTAACCTTTACCTTCAGAAAAAGCGATACTCTGCGCCACAGGGATTTTTTGGGCGCGCTTATGGCGCTCGGCATAAAGCGTGAAACCGTGGGCGATATATTAACCGAAGAGGGCAGAGCCGTTATATTTGTTACAAACGAAATAAAAGGCTTTGTGCTTAGTCAGGTTGAAAAGATAGGCAGCGCGGGCGTAAAGGTAAGCGAGGGGTTTGTGCCTCCCCTGCCGCTGTCAGACAGGTTAGAGGAGCTTTCCGTTACCGCCGCGTCCGAACGGCTCGACTGCGTTATATCGGCAATTTGCGGCATATCGCGCGCCAAATCCGAGGAGCTTATAGGCGCGGGGCTTGTAACGCTTAATTCGGAAGCTTCGTTAAAGCAAACAAGGGCGGTAACCGCAGGCGATGTAATTTCGGTTCGCACAAAGGGCAGGTTTACCGTGGTTTCGCTTGACGGCAGGACTAAAAAGAACAGAATAATAATAAAATATAAAAGATATGTATAGGAGGAGTTAAAATGCTTACAGCCGCTGAAATAAGAAACGTAAAATTCAGTAAAGCCATGGGCGGATACAAACAGGAGGAGGTTGACGTTCTGCTTGACAGAATCGAGGCCGATTACGCCCAGTTTGAACGCGCAATCAAGGAATACAAGGCTAAAACAGACGCTATGAACAAGGAAATGGAAAGTCTCAGGTCTTCGCAAAACAGTATTCAAAACGTGCTTTTAAACGCGCAAAAGCTTGCCGACCAAATGGTGGACGAGGCAAAGCAGAAAAGCGCCGAGATAATTAACAACGCGCAGTCTAACATAGAAATTATAACCGCAAGGGAAAAGGAGCTTGCCACCGCGTTTGACATTAAGGCAAACGAGCGCAAGCAAAAGCTTGAAAAAGAGCTTGCCGATATGGTTAAGACCGCGCAGATAAAGGCAGACAGCATTAAGGCGGCTTCCGAAGACAGCGTTGCGCGCCAGCAGCTGCTTTACGATAAGGTGAAAATGGAAATGTCGGCGTTTAAGGCGGCGGTTTCGGCTAAATACAAGGAGCACCTTGAAATGCTTAAATCCCTGCCGGATACCGCGCCTATGGATCCTAAGCATATGGCGGAGGTTATAGCCGCGTCGGTTGATAAGGCGCCCTCTGCGGAAAGCTTTATTGAAGACGCCGAGGTTAAAAACAACGTGAAAAAAATCGAGGGCGAGGAGCCTGCCGCACCCAAAAAGGAAGACGGCTTTAAGGTTGCCGAGGAAGAGCCCGCAAAGCCGGAAGAGGAATAAACGCTTGATTATGTATATTGCGGCCGCCTTTTGCGGCATAGCCGTGCTTGCCATAGACCAGTTTACAAAATATTACGTTTCGTCGCACTTTGTAATAGGCGAAACGCGGAAATTTTTAAACGGCTTTATAGACCTTACCTATATTCATAACGAGGGCGCGGCGTGGGGTATGCTTTCGGGCAAGACCTATGCCCTGCTTGCAATAACCCTTGCGGTTATGGTTATGTGCGTTATAATATTTATTAAATACGGCAAAAAAAGCCGCCTTATGCTCTGGGCTTTAACCCTTGTGCTTTCGGGCGGCATAGGTAATATGATAGACCGCGTGTTCCGCGGCGGCAGCGTGGTGGATTTTCTGCATTTCGAATTTTTCCCCACATTTCCCGTGTTTAATATAGCAGACTGCGCAATAGTTTCAGGCGCGGCGCTTTTGGCGCTTTACTTTATTTTTGACCTTGTAAAAGAAGAAAAGCAGAAAAAAAGCAATGGAGAAAATTAACACTGTCTTCGGCGGCGAAGCCCACGTTCGTACAGACGTTTTTGTTGCGCAGGCGGCGGATATTACCCGCTCGCGCGCGGCAGGGCTTATTGAAAACGGCTGCGTTTTTATAAACGGTAAAAAAGCGCAGAAAAGCAGTAAGGTTAAAAACGGCGACGCGGTTGAAATTATAAAGGAAGACCCCGCGGTTTACGATATAACGCCGGAGGATATTCCGCTTGATATTGTGTACGAGGACGGCGATCTGCTTGTCGTCAACAAGCCGAAGGGTATGGTGGTGCACCCCGCGGCAGGCAATTACAGCGGCACGCTTGTAAACGCGCTTATGTTCCACTGCAGGGGCAGTCTTTCGGGTATAAACGGCGTTATGCGCCCCGGAATAGTTCACCGTATAGATAAAAACACAAGCGGTCTTTTAATGGTTGCCAAAAACGATCTTGCGCATATTGGTTTGGCCGAGCAGATAAAGGAGCATTCGTTTACCCGCGAATACGAAGCGGTGGTTTACGGCAATTTGAAAGACGACTGCGGCACCGTCAACGCCCCGATAGGCAGGCACCCCGTAAAGCGCAAGCAAATGGCGGTGGTTGCAGGCGGCAGAGACGCCGTTACCCACTACCGCGTTATAAAACGGCTTGAGGGCTTTACGCACGCCGCGTTAAAGCTTGAAACCGGCAGAACCCACCAAATACGCGTGCATATGGCGTATATCGGCCACCCCGTTGCGGGGGACGACGTGTACGGCCCCAAAAAGGTTATAACCGAGCTTGGCGGTCAGTGCCTGCACGCAAAAAAAATCGGGTTTATTCATCCGAGAACGGGCGAATATATGGAGTTTGACTCTCCCCTGCCCGAATATTTTACTAAGTTTTTAAAAAGGTTTGTTTAGCTATGGGTATTTTTTCGGGCTGTCTTTTTGCCTGCGATATTGACGGCACGCTGCTTATAAACGGCGTTATAAATCCGCGCAATATCGAAAAAATCGAATATTTCGTAAGCGAGGGCGGCTGTTTTTCGCTTTCAACGGGCAGAACCGTCGGCGCGGTAGGCCCCGTGCTTGAAAAAATAAAGCACATTTCGCCCTCGATAGTTTCAAACGGCAGTATGATATACGATTATGAAAATAAACGTGTGTTAAACGAGCTTTTTATCGATAAAAGCGATTATTATATAGTTAAAAAGGTTATGGATATGGGGCTCGACGTAGGCATAGAGGTTCATTCGGGCGACAGAGTGCTTACCCTTTGCAGAACAGCCGAGACCGATATACACCAAAAATACGAATGGCTTGAAAGCACCGATATAAGCTTTACACAAGCCGAAAACTACCGCTGGAACAAGGTTGTAATGCTGTTTTCGAATATTGCGGACCGCGACGCGGTTAAGGAAATGATAGCAAAACAAAGGACAAGCTCGGACTTTATAGATACCTCAGCGGTGATCGCCGGCAAAAAACGGAATTATTACGAGCAGTTTCCGAAGGGCGTTTCAAAGGCCTCGGCGCTTGATAGGCTTTGTGAAATTTTAAAGGTTAAAAAGGGCTGTCTTTTTGCAATGGGAGACTACTATAACGACCTTGAAATGATAAAAAAAGCGGATATCAGCGCGGTTCCCTTTGGCACGCCGGACGATATCAGGCAATATGCCGATTATGAAACGGTGCGCTGTGAAGACGGCGCGGTAGCCGATTTTATAGATTATCTTGCAAAAAAGAAAGGAATGATTTGATGGACGCTGCGGAGAAAAAACAACTTGAAATAACCGCCTGCAAAATCAGAATGGGAATTATCGAGGGGGTGCACAGTGCAAAATCCGGTCATCCGGGCGGCTCGCTTTCCATTGCGGAAATACTAACCTATCTTTATTTTAAAGAAATGAATATCGACCCAAAGGATCCGAAAAAGGCGGACAGAGACCGTTTTGTACTTTCAAAAGGTCACGCCGCGCCGGCGCTTTACGCCGCGCTTGCGGAACGCGGATATTTTGACAAATCCCTTTTAACCACCCTTCGCCATATAGGCAGTATTTTGCAGGGCCACCCCGATATGAAGCATATACCCGGCGTTGATATGTCAACAGGCTCGCTCGGTCAGGGCATATCGGCGGCAGTAGGTATGGCGCTTTCCGCCAAGCACTTCGGCGACAGCTACAGGGTATACGCCGTTTTGGGCGACGGCGAAATAGAAGAGGGGCAGGTTTGGGAAGCGGCTATGTTTGCAGGCAATAAAGGTCTTTCAAACCTCACCGCGTTTATTGATTACAACAATCTTCAGATAGACGGAACTATCGAAGAGGTTAACTCCGCCGCTCCTATCGATAAAAAGTTCGAGGCGTTCGGCTGGCACACTGTCACAATAAACGGCAACGATTTTGACGAAATAGAGTCCGCGCTTAATATGGCAAAAACCGTAGATAAGCCCGTTGCAATAATTGCAAAAACCGTTAAGGGCAAGGGCGTTTCTTATATGGAAAACGCGGTCAACTGGCACGGCGCCGCTCCGAACGACGAGCTGTACGAGCAGGCTATGACAGAGCTTAACGCCGCTTTGGCGCAATTACAGTAAGGAGGGGCAAAACAATGGCAGAGGTTAAAAAGGTTGCAACGCGCGTAGGCTACGGCGAGGCGCTTGTTGAATTAGGCAGCGAAAGAGACGATTTTTTAGTGCTTGACGCAGATCTTGCGGCAGCCACCCAAACGGGAATGTTTAAAAAGGCTTTCCCCGAAAGATTTTACGACTGCGGCATTGCCGAGGGTAATATGATATCGATAGCGGCAGGTATAGCCGCAACAGGCAAAAAGGTTATTTGCAGCTCGTTTGCAATGTTTGCGGCGGGCAGAGCGTTCGAGCAGGTAAGAAACTCGGTAGGCTACCCCCACCTTAACGTAATAATCGGCGCTACCCACGCCGGTATATCGGTAGGCGAGGACGGCGCCACCCACCAGTGCTGCGAGGATATCGCGCTTATGCGCACGATCCCCGGTATGACAATTATAAATCCTGCAGACGAAACCGAGGCTAAAAAGGCCGTAAGAGCCGCCTTAGAGCTTGACGGTCCTGTTTATATGCGTTTCGGCAGGCTTGCCGTTCCCGTAATATTCGGCGACGATTATAATTTTGAGGTAGGCAAGGGCGTAGAGCTTAAAGACGGCACAGACGTTACCGTTATCGCAACCGGTCTTATGGTCAACGAGGCGCTTGAGGCTTATGAAATTCTTAAAAACGAGGGTATAAGCGCCCGAATTATAAATATGCACACCATAAAGCCGCTTGATAAGGAAATCGTGCTTAAAGCCGCAAGGGAAACCGGCGCAATAGTTACCGCCGAGGAGCATTCGGTAATAGGCGGTCTCGGCGCCGCGGTAAGCGAAACCGTGTGCGAGGAATGCCCCGTTCCGGTTGTAAAGCTCGGTGTAAACGATACATTCGGTCACTCCGGTCCCGCCGTAAAGCTGCTTGACGAATTCGGTCTTCGCGCCGCAAATATCGCTCAAAAGGCTAAACAGGCAATAGCTTTAAAAAAATAAATAGGCATATAAAGTCCCCCTCCGCCAAAGCGGAGGGGGACTGTCATTTATAGACTTATTTTTAAGGTGCGCGATGATTCGCCACCCCTTGTCATTACAAGCGCCGAAAAGAGTATGGCAATCCGTCCCTCCCCCATCCTCGTCATTGCGGTGCGGGTGTCCGGTGGACACCTCTGCGAAGCAGAAGCACCGACCGAGCCGGCAGGCGAGACCGCCGTAAGGTGCGTGGCAATCCGTTCTTTCTCTTTAGGGTATTACGGATTCTTTCGTGCTTCGCACTCAGAATGACAAACTGTTTAATCATTGCGAACGCCGTCAGGCGTGTGGCAATCCGTTTTCCCATTTTATAAAGCAATAACAAATAAAAGCTCATCGCCGATTTATTAAAGCGCCGCATTATAAATTAAGATATTATTTTATACGTAAAATTCGGTGTTTCGTTATGAACATCGTCAAAAACCTCTAACATCAGTCGGCATTCGTCCTGCAAGTCTTTATCCATTGAATAAAAGCCGTATAATTCGGCAACATACTCCTTTTCGTCGTCAAATAAATATCTAAGGCAGTCCCAAAGCGCATTCCAGTTTTCCCCGTAATATTCGGGCAGACCGAATTTTTCCTTTAGCATTAAATGAATTTCGCCCAAATATTTGCATTTTGAAAAATCAAGTATTATGGGATTTTCGGTTATTTCCTTAAATGCGTTATAATCATTATAATTCATTGCTTTTCCCCTATACAGTTCCATACGTATAAAATCCGACGTTCCGTTATAAAGAACATTAAAAATCCTTAATACCGCTTTAATTGCCTTGTCAAAGCAAATTAAATTATTTCAAAAGAAAACGGCGGTAAATTTAATTCTTTACAGAAGTCGGCATTTCTTTGTAAAATCTCGTGGAGCTTAGGTAAACAATCCGCCAAATCTTTCGGTAATTTATCTTCACCCTTAATAATTACTTTATCAGCGTCGCACTCACTGCGAAGTAAATCCCAAAAAGCACTCCATTTCTCGCCGTACCAATCGGGAAAATTAAAGGCTTCTTTAATTCTTTTATGAATTTCCCCTAAGTATTTACAGCCTGTTAAATCCAATTCGATAATTTTCATTATGATATTACCTTATACGTAAAATTATTTTCTTGGGAGCTTACCCTGTCAAATATCTTCAGCATTTTCCTGCACTCATCTGACAGCTCTTTACTCAATGTATTCAAATTATAAATTTCAACAATATATTTTTCGCCGTCAAATAAGTATCTCAGGCAATCCCAAAGCGCGTCCCAGTTTTCCCCGTAATATTCGGGCAGACCGAATTTTTCCTTTAGCATTAAATGAATTTCGCCCAAATATTTGCATTTTGAAAAATCAAGTATTATGGGATTTTCGGTTATTTCCTTAAACGCGTGATAATCATTATAATTCACTGCTTTTTCCTCCTATACAATTTCAAAAAATGTTTTGTAATGGTCGTATGTTACAAATACTAACCCATCATTTGAAAAAACTATTCGCTGGCTATTCCTAAAATCCGATTGATAATTTATAACCGCTTCATACCAAATACGGCCTGCCTTACTTACGAATATCAATTAGTGTTACAACTGCTGTTAGACAAATTCCGCTTTTATTCTTTCGTTTACCTTGGCGTTCATTCCGTCAGGCAGCAGCATAAGGTCTTTTTCACTGATTGAAATTTCCGCAATTTCTCCTTTTTCACCGTAGCTGGGAAAGTATATGTCCCATTCTTCGTTTATGCTTTCTTCTAACCATATTACTCCCTGCATACCCTTGTGAACGCCGTATTTTGCATACTTTTCTTTTTCAACAATAACTTCTACGCAATCAAGATATTTCATTATCGCTTTCCTCAAAACGCGTTTTTGATTTCTCTTTTAAATCAGCCTGCCGGTAAATGTATTCATTTAAAAAAGCACTTGCGATGCAAGTGCTTTTTGGTGCGGATGAAGGGACTTGAACCCCCACGTCGAAGACACCAGATCCTAAGTCTGGCGCGTCTGCCAATTCCGCCACATCCGCGTACCGGATAAATGATATTTTACTTTAATTTATGTTAAAAGTCAAGGAAATAATTGAATAAAAGGGTAAAAAGTGTTATAATCTATTAGCAAACGCCTTTTGCCGCCGTAATATGTAGCAAGGGGCGGTGCGATATGAGAAAACGCAGATACAAAAGCGGAAATTTTGCAGTAAAAGCTTTAGCGGTGCTTACGGCGCTTACGGTCTCATTGTTTATTTGCCTTTATAAAATGCGGCCTGTTATAATAAGATATGCGGTAAGCGTGGCGGAAACAAAATTCCTTGACTCTGCAAACGAAGCGGTTTTAGAGGTATTAAGCGAAGAGGGCGTTTCTTATAACGATATCGCCTGTCTTTCGCGCAGCGAGGACGGTCAGGTAACAAGCATTGTTACCGATATAGTAAAGATCAACCGCCTTAAAAGCCTTATTGCAAAGCGGCTTTCCGCTATTATAGACAGCAAGGAGTATTACGACCTTTATATACCAATAGGCACCTTTTTTTCAACCTCATATACAAACGGGTACGGACCCAAGCTTCATTTCAAGATTCAGCTTACGGGAACCGCAGTTGTTAATTTTTCGCACGAATTTAAGTCGGCGGGTATAAATCAGGTGCTTCATATTGTTATGGTGGATATGGATATATCGGGCTGTCTTGTAACGGTGGGGTATGCGGACCCGATAACGGTTTCCACCTCCGCTATGGCAATGCAAACCCTTGTTGTGGGAGGCACGCCCGAAGCGTTCACGCAGGTAATTGAAAACGAGGGCGACGAAACGGCGGGACTTATAAACGATTACGGCGCGGTAGCCGGCAAATAAAATAACTGAAAGACGGTGGCTGTTACGGATATTAAAGCGGCAGAGGAAAGAATAAAATATTTAAGCGACACCCTTAAATACCATAATAAAAAATATTATATAGAAGACGCGCCCGAAATAGAGGATTTTGAGTACGACGCGCTTTTGCGCGAGCTTGAAGACCTTGAAAACGAATATCCGCAGTTTAAAAAAGAGGATTCGCCCACACAAACCGTAGGCGGCGCCGCGCTTAAGCTTTTTGCCGAGGTTACCCACACGGTAAAAATGGAAAGCCTGCAGGACGTTTTCAGCTTTGAAGAGCTTAAAGCCTTCTGCGATAAAATAGACATATCGCGCACCGAGTTTTCTGTAGAGCCTAAAATAGACGGTCTTTCGGTCTCGCTTGAATATAAGGACGGTCTGTTTTTCCGCGGCTCAACACGGGGCGACGGCACGGTCGGCGAGGACGTAACCGCCAACCTTTTACAGATTAAAAGTATACCCAAAGCCATTAAATTCGATGGTGAGCTTGAGGTGCGCGGCGAGGTATATATGCCGCGCGAAAGCTTTGAACGCTTGGTTGAAAGGCAGGAAACGTTAGGCGAAAAGCCGGCTAAAAACCCGCGCAATGCGGCGGCAGGCTCTTTAAGGCAGAAAAATTCAAAAATAACCGCCGAACGCGGGCTTGATATTTTTATATTCAATATTCAGCGCATAACCGGCAAAAGCTTTAAAACCCATATCGAAACCCTTGATTTTATAAAATCGCTTGGTTTTCATACCCTGCCCACCTATAAAAAATGCAAAAATGCGGAAGAAGCCGTTGCCGAGGTAGAGCGCATAGGTCTTTCGCGCGGCAATCTGCCCTACGATATAGACGGCGCCGTTATCAAGGTAAACGAGCTTGCCTACCGCGAGGAGCTTGGCAGCACCTCTAAATTCCCGAAATGGGCGGTAGCCTTTAAATATCCGCCGGAAGAAAAGGAAACGGTGCTTAAAAGCATTGAAATTAACGTAGGCAGAACGGGCGCGCTCACCCCCACCGCCGAATTTGACCCGATTATTCTTGCAGGCACAACCGTAAGCCGCGCCACCCTTCATAACGAGGATTTTATTAAGCAAAAGGGCATTTGCATAGGCGATACGATAGTTGTGCGCAAGGCAGGAGACATTATACCGGAGGTCTTAACGGTTAAAAGTCACCCCGAAAACGCCGTTCCGTTTGAAATGCCGGATATATGCCCCTCCTGCGGCTCCCCCGTTACAAGGGAGAACGGCGAGGCGGTACTGCGCTGCACCAATGCCGACTGTCCCGCACAGCTTTTACGGCATTTAATACACTTTACCTCGCGCGACGCTATGGATATAGAGGGGTTAGGCCCCGCCGTGCTTGAACAGCTTTTAAACGCAGGTCTTATAACCAACATCGGCGATATATATTCGCTTGATTACGAAAGGGTAAGACAGCTTTACCGCACAGGCGAAAAAAGCGCCGAAAACCTTAAAAACGCAATTTCAAAATCAAAGGAAAACGACGTTTCGCGCCTTATTTACGCTTTCGGAATACGGCATATAGGCAGTAAGGCGGCGGCGCTTGCAGCAGAGCATTTCGGCGATATAGACGCAGTATTAAACGCCGAAAAGGAAGACTTTGCGGCAATAGACGGGTTCGGCGAAATTATGGCTGAGTCCGCTTATGAATTCTTTTCACTGCCCGAAACCTCGGCATTAATAAACAGGCTTAAAGCGGCGGGGCTTAATATGAAGTCTCTTAAAGAGGTAAAGGACAACCGCTTTGCGGGGCTTACCTTTGTGCTTACGGGCACCCTGCCCACCTATACCAGAAACGAAGCCGCGGCGATAATCGAGTCGTTCGGCGGCAAGACCTCTTCCTCGGTTTCTAAAAAAACATCATATGTTTTAGCGGGCGAGGAAGCCGGCAGCAAGCTTGATAAGGCTAACAAATTAGGCGTTGCGGTTATAAGCGAGGAAGAATTCAACAATATGGTAAAATAGCTATGCTTGATAATGATTTGGTATATGAAATATTATCGGCGGTATCGGAAATACCAAAGGGGCGTGTGGCAACCTACGGTCAGATAGCCACGCTTATAGGAAGGGACCGCAACGCCCGCCTTGTGGGGCGTGTGCTCAGCGTTGCGGAATATTACGGCGATTACCCCTGCCACCGCGTTGTAAACGCCGCAGGCAGAACCGCGCCGCATTTTTGGGAACAGCGCGCCCTGCTTGAAAGCGAGGGTGTAAAATTCAAAGCCAACGGCTTGGTTGATATGAAAAGCTTTAAATGGAACATCTGAAAGCGCGGTTGACATTTGTTTTGCAAAGCGCTATAATAACCGTACACATTACGGTATCGGGAGGCTTAAATTATGAAACAGTGTATGGACGCGGATAACCTGCACCGCAGGCTTAGGAAAATAATCGGTCAGGTACAGGCAATCGACCGTATGGTAGATGAGGACGTTCCGTGCGAGGAGGTTCTTTCTCAGATTAACGCTGCAAAATCCGCCCTTAACGGCTGCGGAAAGGTCGTTTTAGAGGGCCATATAAAGCACTGTGTTAAAGACGGTATCGAACACGGCGACGCAGAAAAAACTATTGAAAGCTTTACAAAAGCGGTCGAACGCTTTGCAAATATGCAGTAAAAGCAAATAATACCGCTTGTCATACGGTTTGCAGAAGGGTGCGGTTCACAAAGCCTTATTCCCTGTCATTCCGAATGCGAAGCACGAAAGAATCCGTACTCCACTTAAAGAGAAAAACGAATTGCCATACGCCTTGCGGCGGTCTCACCTGCCGGCTCGGTCGGTGCTTCTGCTTCGCAGAGGTGTCCATCGGACACCCACACCGCAACGACAAGGATTAAAAAATCGGTATTTTTTACCGATTTTTTTAATTTTCCTCTTGACAACCTATACCCCTATATGTATAATAACAGTATACCTGTATAGGTATAAAGAGGTGCTGTAAATGAATAATTTTGCAAAAAAGGCAGAACGGCTGTTAGAGCTCGGCGGAATTAAAAAGGATATTATATTACTTGCAATTTCAGGCGCCGCGGTTATTTGCAGTCTGTTAAATCTTCAGCCGCTCCCGTTCGATATAGCGTGGCTCGCCGTTATACTGTGCGGCCTGCCGATTATTGCCGAGGCGGTTATCGGGCTTATAACAAGGTTTGACATTAAAGCGGACGTATTGGTTTCATTGGCGCTTATCGCCTCGCTTTTAATAGGCGAAACCTTTGCTGCGGGCGAGGTAGCGTTTATAATGCAGCTTGGCGCATTACTTGAGGAATTAACCGTAGCAAGGGCGCGCGCGGGCATTGAAAGGCTTGTTCACCTCACCCCCCAAACGGCGCGCGTTTTAAAAAACGGCAGTGAAGAAATAATTTCCGCCGATCAGGTTAAGGTCGGGGATATTATCCGTGTTCTGCCCGGCGAGACCGTTCCCGCAGACGGCATAATTATTTCGGGGCAGACCTCTGTTAATCAGGCTGTTATGACCGGAGAATCTATACCCGCAGATAAATCAGAGGGCGATACCGTGTGCAGCGGCACCGTTAATCAGTTCGGCGCGTTTGAAATGAAGGCGGAAAGAGCGGGCGAAGACAGCTCTATTCAGCGTATGGTAAGGCTTGTGCAGTCGGCAGACGCCGGCAAGGCAAAAATTGTGGGAATTGCAGACAGATGGGCAACCTTGATCGTTGCAGGAGCGCTTTCGGCAGCCGTAATCACATGGCTTATTACGGGGCAAATTATCCGCGCGGTTACAATTTTGGTGGTTTTTTGCCCCTGCGCATTGGTCTTGGCAACACCCACCGCAATTATGGCGGCTATCGGCAACGCCACAAGGCACGGCTTTCTTGTTAAGGAGGGGGACGCGCTTGAACGCCTTGCGGGGGTAAAGACCGTCGCTCTTGACAAAACCGGCACGCTGACTAACGGCGAGCCGCAGGTTATCGCGGTTCAAAGTACTTTAAGCAATTTTTCAAATGAAGAAATTTACCGTTTGGCGGCGTCTGCCGAACAGCTTTCGGAGCATCCGCTCGGAAAGGCTATTGTGAACAGCTATAAAAACGAAAAAAGCGCCGCCCTTGCCAAAGCGGAAAATTTTAAAATGCTCCCCGGCCGCGGCGTTGCGGCAAGCGTTGGTGAAAAGCAAATTTTAGCCGGCAATCTGCAGCTGCTTTCGGAAAACGGCGTCAACGCAGATGATTTATCCGCAGCCGACGACTACACAAACCGCGGCTGCACCGTTACGTATATAGCGGTAAACGGCAAGTCTGCCGGCTTTATCGCGCTTGCCGATACTCTCCGAACGGAAAGCGCGGCTGCAATCGGAGCCCTTATAAGGTTAGGCGTTACTCCCGTGCTGCTTACCGGCGATAACGAAAACGCCGCAAAATCAATTGCCGATAAGCTTTCTGTTTCCGATGTAAAAGCAGGCTGCCTGCCCGAAGATAAGCTTACCGCAATAGGCGAATATCAAAGCCGGGGACTTTCCGTTTGTATGATAGGCGACGGAATAAACGACGCGCCTGCCCTAAAAAAAGCGGACGTAGGCATTGCAATGGGTGGCGCAGGCAGCGACATTGCCGTAGACGCGGCGGATATTGCCCTTGTAAGCGACGAAATAAAGGAGCTGCCGCACCTTATCGCGCTTTCAAGGCGAATGATGCGCACCGTAAAGGTTAATATGACGTTTTCAATGCTGTTAAACCTTGCGGCTGTTGTGCTTGCGATCATCGGAACGCTTAATCCCGTTGTGGGCGCGCTTGTGCATAACGCAGGCTCGGTTCTTGTTATTACCAATTCGGCACTGTTATTAAAATGGAGGAAAAAATAATGTTAGTAAAAATCATCAGTCTTGTTATAGGTATTTCGGTTGCTTCGCTCGGAATATATTATCTTGTTAAAGAAAAGAATGACCCCGAATCAAAGAAAATTTATACGTGTATTACGGCGGCGGGCGGTATAACTGCGGTAATTTGCGCTCTTTTGCTTATTTTATAGAGCTTAGCCTGCTAAAACGCGCAGCCCCACGGCAATCCGTTTCCACACCCCTCGTCATTGCGAGTGAGCAAAGCGAGCGTGGCAATCCGTTCCTCTTTTAAGGGTATTACGGATTCTTTCACGCTCCGCGTTCAGAATGACAAGCCGTTTAGTTATTGCGAATACTTACGGCGTGCGGTTACACTTTCGTTTACCCGTCATTGCAATTGACTTTGCGGCTTTCGCTCCCACTTGTCATTGCGAGCGAGCAAAGCGAGCGCGGCAATCCGTTTTCCTTTTAAAAAACACATTATTTACACCGCCTTCGCGGCGCTTTGGTAAAAACCGTTGTTTTACCGCCAAACTGAAACGGCTTGAAAAAGCATACGCTTTTTCAAGCCGTTAAATTTATTTTTTTGAAAGCATTACCGCAAGTATGCCCTCTTTAACCGAAATTTCCGCCGTTCCTTTCCATTCGTTGCTTACCCCGATCGGAAAGGCGTTTGTTATAACCGCATTATCAAGCGGATATTTAACCCCCGTTTCGGTAACGCCGGTGCATTTATCGGTAAGTGAAAAGACCGAAAGCGAATATCCGTTTTTTTGCGGAACGGTAATTTTTGTGTTTTTTAAAACCGTAATTTCGTTATTACTGTCGGTTATTCTTACAACAGCGCCGTTTGCCGCCGCATATGCCGCAGACTGTATATTTGCGGTAAGGTGGTCAAGCCTGCCGCCGCACGCGCAGTAAAGTGTTATTTCTTTATACCCCTCAGCTATCGCGTGCCTTATTGCCGCTAAGGTATCGGTATCGTCCTTTTCGACAGGTAGATCAAGGCGCGGTATATCGTCAGGCAGAGGGCCGTTATACGAATCAAAATCGCCCACAAGAAGATCCGGCGTTATGCCGCAGGCTGCCGCATACTCATAGCCCTTGTCGCAGGCTATTATATAATCGGCGTTTTCAATACCGTTTATCGGGGAAAATTCTCCGCCCGAAATTATCGCACAGCTTTTATTTTTCTTCATTGCCTGCGTCTTCCGGCTCCTTTTCGGGTTCCTCGTCCTTTACGCCAGCGTCGCTTACAACCGCATTGTCAAAATCGCCGCTGAACATAACGTCCTCGTCGTCTTCATCGGGGATACCGTTTTTGCCGAAAAGCTTTACTATAAGCAAAACTATAAGAACAACAGCCGCAATAAACGCTGCCGCCATACCTATTACCACAGTTTTTGCATTTGCGGAAAGCGAAGAAAAGCGCGATAAAAATCCTGTTTTTTCGGGCTGCTTTTCGTCCGCCTTAACAAGTCTGAACTCCGGGCAGCGCTGCAAAACGTTTTCGGCGCTGTCGTAACGGTATGTATCGAACTTGCCGTTATAAAAGCAGTAAACATAATAAAAATCCGTGTATTCGGAGTCGGTCGCGGCATAAGCGGTAACGTCGAATTCACCTATTTTTACCTCGGTTTCATAATAACCGTCGGGCGCGGTATATCCATCAGGTATATCCGCAAATATATATGTCTTATCGCCGAAGGCGGCATATTTCAGCTTTTCAAACTTATTCCCCTTTTCGGAAATTGTGTAAAGTATGCAGCTCTCGGAATCGGCGCTTTTAAGGAAATATACGGTATAGTTTCCGCTTTTATCCCTTGCTACCGCAACCTGAGTGCCGTTATATTCGGTAGTATCAGCCGAAAAGCCCGTGGGCAGCGTAATATCCGAAATATCGGTAAGCACGGTATATGTCACACCGTCTATTACCGCCTCGTTAAGCGCCTTTTCGGGCTCGGAGGAGGATTCGTCCTCACCCTCTTCCGCGCGCGTAATGGTAATACTATACTCCTTTTGCTTGCCGCTCGGCGCCGTTACAACAACGGATCTTGTATTTTTGCCGACCGCAAGCGCGTTTTTGCCCAATATTTCAACCTTTGCGCCCGCGTCCGCCGCCGCGGCAAAAACCTTACATTCGGTAACGTTGTTGGCAACCGATACGTTATATTTGGTTCTGCTTGCTGCAAAGCTCGGCTCAAGCTTGCCCACGCTTAACGATAAGGATTTAAGATCGGCATTGTCAGACTTTGCGGCGTCCGTAACAGTAAGCGCTGCCGAAGCGCCGAACGGCAGGTCGTTATCAACGCCGTATGCCGTACCCGATACCGATATCGTAGCCGAGCCTGCGGCTATGCCCGAAAATGTAAAGGTATATGTTTCCTTATCCTTTCCGCCGGGCGCAGGGCTTGCCTTTACTATTCCCGCTCCTGCGTTAACCGTGGTATTAGAGCTTTCATATTTTAAAACGTCGGGATTATAGCTTAAATCAAAGGTTGCGTTATACATAGCCTCGCCGCCGTTTACCGTAACGCTTACGGTAACCTTTTGCCCTACCGAAGGCTTTTGATTGCTGAATGCAATTGTTGCGCTTGCGGCTGCCGAAACATTAACCGCCCATATACCGAGCAAAAGTACTGCCGCACAGAAAAAGGCGGTAATTTTTTTAAAATTTTCAAACATATATTTCTCTCCCGTTTTTTAAGTAAGGTTTCTTATACCGAGTATATGCAGCTGAACGTTCGCGGCGTCCCTGCCGTTAACTACGCCGTCGCCGTTTGTATCGGCGGCGGTAAAGGCGCTGCCGCTTAGGTTTCTTATGCCGAGTATATGCAGCTGAATATTTGCCGCGTCTCTTCCGTTAACCACACCATCGCCGTTTGTATCTCCCCTTGCGTTGCCGGAGGGTGTGGGATCGGGCGTTGGTACAGGAGACGAACCGTTTGAATTTATGTAAACGGTGCAGGCTCTGTCTGCCTTAACGCTTATTCTGTAATCGGTAGTATATCCGCTTTGCCCCCGTACGGTAAGCACAATATCGGTTACTCCGGCATTAAGCGCAAATGAGCTTGCGCTTACATAAGCAGCACCTGCCGGCACCGTAACCTTTATCGAGGTATCGCCCGAAACGGCAAGCGTATAGTTATATTTAAACCTGTTAAACGAGTCTGAAAGACCGTAGACCTCAATACTGTCGAAATAATAGTTGTTTAAATTACCGTTTTCGGCGGGCTTTGCCGCCGCGGTATCGCCCATACCGTTATAAACGGGAATAACAAAGCTTAAGCTGCCGTTTCTATCTGATGAGTATGTCTTTGCAAGACCTTTGCCTTTGTTCGCCGCGTCATAAACCGCAGTGGCATATTGATGATTTATTAAGCTTGGATTTTTAACATTATAATCCATATAATAAAAGGTGTTTTGACCTACCGAAATATAATTGCCGGCATAAAATTTTGCTCCGCCTATTATAGAAGCACTGCGTGAATTCCATCCGTGGGCTCTTGCATAAATTAACCCGTTTTTAACTTTGTCACCCGATGTATCGCTGCTGGCTGCCACATTGAAATAATTGTAATACCCCTCGTATCCGGCATATGTACCGGAAATTAACGGCGAAGTACCCTTAGTACCCTGCTCCTGAATAATTTTTGCCGCTATAACATACGGACTCACGCCCGACTGCTGCGCCGCGTCCATAATAATATTTATATATTCGTTTGTATCTAAAAATGTGTTTTTTACTATATTTCTTACTCCGTCGGTATTCTGCGCGGAACCGTCATACCCCTGAAGCATAAAGGTATATATATAGCTGCTGTCAAGGAAGTTGCGCGGATCCATATAATATTTTACAAGCTCGCGAGAGGCTATGTAATAACTTGTATCACGCAATACCCAAGCGTTTTCAGAATATTCATATGCGCCGAAGCCCATTGAAAGCCACGATTTGGCAGTAGTGTAATGTACCGTTTTGTAAGTTATGGGCGTTGCATTAAGCCGCGGAGCCTCAAGCTCCACCGCTTCATCAAGCGTTAAATTTATTTTATCCGCATAAAACCTCCAGTTGGGGTAAACCGCGTGCAGATCCCTTAAATAAGGCTTATAGCTTTCGGGAAAGGCGTTAAGCTGCTCTTCAAACGTTGCGTCTTCCGTTTGCTCTATTATCTTAATAAAATCGCCGCGGATATAGCCTGTAATTCCGTTATAGGTTATATTGTACCATATATAACCGTCGTCACCGGTCTTTTGGCCGTTAACCGTAACATACACCTTTTCATAAAGCGGCGTTTTTCCGAGCGATTTACTTTTAGTTGTTGCGTCCTCGCGTATATTAACGTCGGTTGCGTCAACATAGCCCCTTTGCGCGGCATAGGTTCTTAACACCCACGCGGTACTGCAAAAGGCCGCAGAAATCAATATTGAAAATGAAAGAAAAAGGCAGAAAGCTCTGCGTATTCCGGTCATTTTATACGTCTCCTTAGATATAAGCAATTATTATACAATTATATATTTTTCTCTTCTTTTTGTCAACCTTTTGCACGAAAAAACGCCTTTTTTCGACAAAAAACGACAGGCTTTTACCTTAAGCCTGCCGTTTTTAAGTTAATTTTCGTTATTAAGCCTGTAAGAAAGGGTCATAAGGCTGTCCCCGAAATGCACATTTTCAACCTTCAGATCAGGGAAATTAAACGCCAAGTCGTAGTGACTGAAATTCCAAACGCCCTTTATTCCGAGGTCGACCAGCTGCTTTGCAAGCGCCATCGCCGATTTTTTAGGTATGCAGAGTATGGCTACCGTGGGCAGATTTTCGCGGCAAAACTCGTCGAGCGTTGAAATGCTCCTTACCGGAATGTTTTTAATAACCTGCCCCACAAGCGACTCCTTAATGTCGAACAGTCCCGTAAGCCGAAATCCCATAGACTCAAAATTTATATGCTGCGTTACCGCCCTGCCTAAGTTGCCCGTGCCTATAAGTATGGTGCTTTTAAGCTTATCCAAGCCTAAAATATGCCCGATCTCTTCCCTTAAAATATCCACGTTATAGCCGTATCCCTGCTGCCCGAAGCCGCCGAAGCAGTTTAAGTCCTGCCTTATCTGGCTTGCGGTAAGCCCCATACGCTCCGAAAGCTCTCTTGACGATATTCTCGATACCCCGAAAGCCTTAAGCTCGCCCAAAAAGCGGTAATACCGCGGCAGGCGTTTTATGACGGAATTAGACACCGTGTTATTGCCCATAAGCCGATGTATCCTTTCAAATTTGCTATAATATAATAATAGTTTATCGCCAAAAAAATGTCAAGAAAATTAAACGCGTATAATATGTATAAAAAATGCTTGACCTTGCCGATAATATGTGATATAATGGCATTACCTCTGAAGGGTTCTTTTTTTTTGCAAAAGAACCGGTTGGAAGTAAAGCGGCCGTATGGTGCTTTCCGTCAGCGTATGCCGGCGGTACGGCGTTTTACCCTACCGAGGGAGGCGTTTACTTTTACGGCGTCGGTTATACGGCGTTTTCGGGTAAAAGCAAAAAATATTTCCGTAAAGCGGGAGGTGCCGTTATGAGAGTTAAAATCACACTTGCTTGCACAGAATGCAAGCAACGCAATTACAACACAATGAAAAACAAGAAAAACGATCCTGATAGGCTTGAAATGAACAAGTATTGTAGGTTCTGTAAAAAGCACACCCTACACAAAGAAACAAAGTAGGAGGGACGTGCGAATGAAAACTCTAAACAGAATTTTTCAGATTCTCGCAATCGTCTTCTCGGTAGGCTCGCTTGTTCTGTTCTTTACGCGCTTTGTTAATATAACAAGCGGCGCAAACGAAGTAGGCCTTGTGGGCGCTCAGCTTGGCTTCGGCAGCAAAATCACCGTTGCAGGTACCGAATATCATATGGCGAAATCGTCCGATATTCTTTTCTGCTTTTTGCTTACGGTGTTGGCGTCGGTTTTCAGCGTGCTTTCCTTTAAGTCGAAAAGGCTTCGCTATTTTGCGCCGGCGGTTGGCATAATAGACGCTGTTTATATGCTTGTAATCGCCTTAAGCGGCGCGTGGAAATTTGTGGATAAGCGTCCCTTGCCGGATGTAACCGCAATGAAGTACACACCCTTTGTTCTTATCACCGCAATCGCGCTGTTTGTATTTACAGCCTGCGCGGTGGCTTATCTCCTTATAGACGACTATATCGAGGTAAAGGAATCGAGCGGCTCTAAGCTTACCATTCTTAAGCGTATAGCCCGTTTCTTCCGCGATTATAAGAGCGAGGTTAAAAAAATAGTATGGCCGGGCTGGAAGGACGTTCTTAAGAACACTCTTATCGTTCTTATAATGTGCGTTCTTGTAGGCGTGTTTATTTGGCTTGTTGACTTCGGTCTCGGTCGCTTGCTTGAACTCATTTTGGGCGCGTAAGCACCGGAGGTAAGTTTATGTCTGAAACACAAGAAGCTAAATGGTACGTTGTTCATACCTATTCGGGGTATGAAAACAAGGTAGCAAGCGATCTTGCAACCATGGTGGAAAGCCGCGGTATGCAGGATCTTATACAGGATATTAAAATCCCCACCGAAACCGTAACCGAGATAAACGAGGATAAAAAGCGCGAGGTTGAGCGCAAGATATTCCCCGGATATGTTCTTATAAAGATGATCGTTACCGACGACAGCTGGTACGTAGTAAGAAATATCCGCGGCTGCACGGGATTTGTGGGTCCGGCTTCAAAGCCGGTTCCGTTAACCGAAGAGGAAGTTGTCGCATTAGGCGTTGAAAAGCACAGCGTTGAGGTCGGCTATTCCGAGGGAGATCGCGTTAAGATTATCAGCGGCCCGCTTGAGGGCTATACCGGCGTTGTTAAGTCGGTTGATACCGCCGATAATAACGTATGCGTAATTCTCTCAATGTTCGGCAGAGAAACTCCGGTTGAGTTTGAGCTTGACCAGATTTCGGCCGACGATTAGTTCAGTAATACGCAGAAATGCATATTACCGTCCGTATATCGGGCGGGTTTTACCCCGGCACGGGTTAAGTGCCACGGTGGGAGGGACGGAATATGACCGTTCCGCCACGCGCCGAAAGGCGCGGTTACCACGAATAATGGAGGTGCAAATAAATGGCTCAGAAAATTACAGGTTACATTAAGCTGCAGATCCCTGCAGGTAAGGCTACACCGGCTCCGCCGGTAGGTCCTGCTCTCGGTCAGCACGGCGTCAACATTATGGCGTTCACTAAGGAGTTTAACGAAAGAACAAAGAACGATGCCGGTCTTATAATTCCGGTTATCATCACCGTATATGCGGATCGTTCCTTCAGCTTTGTTACAAAAACTCCGCCGGCAGCCGTTCTTATAAAGAAGGCTTGCGGCATTGAAAGTGCTTCCGGCACACCTAACAAAACCAAGGTTGCCAAGATCACCAAAGAGCAAGTGAAGAAGATCGCAGAAACAAAGATGCCCGACCTTAACGCAGCAAGCATTGAAACAGCTATGAGTATGATAGCCGGTACAGCTCGCAGCATGGGCGTAGAAGTAGTCGATTAATTCTCTCTTGTGGGAGGAAAATTCCGATTTAACCACTTATTGGGAGGTAAACAATGAAACACGGAAAAAAATATGTAGAAGGCGCAAAGCTTATCGAAGCCGGCAAATTCTACGATGTAAACGAGGCTGTTGAAATAGCCGTTAAAACCGGTACTGCCAAGTTCGACGAAACAGTTGAAATTCACGTTCGTTTGGGCGTTGACTCTCGCCATGCCGATCAGCAGGTAAGAGGCGCCGTAGTTCTTCCGAACGGAACCGGCAAAACCGTAAGAGCTCTTGTTTTTGCAAAGGGCGATAAAGCAGACGCAGCTAAGGCTGCAGGTGCCGATTATGTAGGCGCCGAAGAGCTTGTTGCTAAAATTCAGAATGAAAACTGGCTTGATTTTGACGTTGTAATCGCAACACCCGATATGATGGGCGTTGTAGGACGTCTCGGTAAGGTTTTAGGACCGCGCGGTCTTATGCCTACGCCTAAGGCCGGTACGGTTACTCCGGATGTTGCCAAGGCTGTTACCGAGGCAAAGGCCGGTAAGATCGAATACCGTCTTGACAAGACAAATATAATCCACTGCCCCATCGGCAAGGTATCCTTCGGGGCTGAAAAGCTTCAGGAAAACCTTGACGCTCTTATGGGCGCTATTGTTAAGGCAAAGCCTGCCGCAACAAAAGGTCAGTATATTAGGTCTTGCGTTATAGCAACAACCATGGGCCCCGGAATAAAGCTTAACGTAGCTAAATTCGGCGCATAATTTATAAGCTTCAAGCGGTGCCGCGAACATACTCACGGCACCGCCGAAATTTAAAAAACTTTATATTTTTCAAAAAAACTGTTGCATTATCCGCCGTTATGGTGTATAATAATATTACAGTAAAAAACATTTAAATATCGCGGAGTGGAGCAGCTGGTAGCTCGTCGGGCTCATAACCCGAAGGTCGTTGGTTCAAGTCCAGCCTCCGCAACCAAGTCAGGGTGCCGGAAATTCTTTATTTAAAAGGGTTTCCGGCACTTTTCTTTTTTTCACTGAGATTCCTAAACGCCTATTTGACACCAATTTTGACACCAATAGCTATTGGTGTCAAACTACAATTTCTACCCTTTTGCGGTTTGCAGAAACGCTAAATATTAAAGTAATATTCACTCATTTTATCCATACTTACCTTTCTGTGATCAGCTAAGGCATGAGCATAAAGATTTAATGTTGTTGACGCTTGCGCATGACCCAAAATTGAAGAGAGAACCTTAATATCCATTCCGGCTTCAAGCGCCCTTGTTGCGAAAGTATGACGAAGCGCATGAAAATTGATACTCTCTAATTCTGCTGCTTTAAGTGTCCGTTTAAATAGATCTTCATATACTCTGGGGTCATACGGATTTCCTGAATAATTACAAAATATGTAGGAGTCCTGACTATACGGTATTCCTAAATCTTCCATCATTACATTCATTTTTTCACAATATGAAAGTAACTCTTTCCACAATTCATCAAATAAAGGAATCTCTCTTTGCGAATTGGCAGACTTAGGACTTCTTACAACAATCTCCGTAGTTTTAACACCGATATTTTTTTTAATCAGAGAGCCGTTTTCATCTACCCTTTGTAAGCGCCCTACCGTTTGCCTTACAAAAACCGAATGCTTTTTATAGTTTAAATCACTTCGTTTTAAACCAAGCAGTTCTCCAAGCCTTACTCCTGTACTTAAAGTAAAAATAATTCCGAATGCCTGCGGCTCAGGAGAGTTACGCGCGGCAGTTTGTAGTTTTATTTGCTCGTCGGTTTCGAGTATTCGGATTTCTCTTTTCTCTATTTTGGGGAGTTTAATGTGCCGCGCAAAGGATTACGGATTAGCTTTTCGTTGGTAACTGCCTGCTCTAAAGTCGAATTCAACATATTATATATGTTTTTCAAACTTTTAGGCGATAATCCTTTCTTATCCTGTGAACCGGCGCTTTTCTTATTGAAAAAGCGTTGAATTTGTTCCCTGCTCAGTGCGGTTAACCTTATATCCCCTAATTCCGGTATCAAATGAATTCTTATATAGCCTTCATAAGAAACATATGTAGATTGTTTGACGGTCGGTAAAGCATATGTAATCAGCCATTCCTGCAACCAACATCCGAAAGTTTCCTTACTCGGTTCAACATAACAGCCTTGAGATATATCGTTTAGAATTTCATTAAGCTTTTTTCTGACCTCTTTATGAGTTGCTCCGTAAACAGATTTTCGTTTGCCGTTTACTGTATACCTACCCATATATCTGCCGTCTGAACGTTTTGTTATTGAACCTTCACCATTAGCTTTCTTTTTACCCATTATAAATATTTCCTCCTTTTAAGGTAAAAAACATTGTATTCTATGGTATTAAGATGTCAAAAAACCTTCGGGTTTTGCAAAGTAATAATACCATTCCCATTGATAAAAGTTCAACAACAATTTAAAGCTTACTGAAATTTTTATCCATCCATATAAGAAAATGCTTTTTACTTATTATAATTTTTCTTCCGATATAATGTTTAGGAAAACTGTTGTCCTTAATAATATCATAGGCTTTATTACGAGATATATTAAGAACTTCAGCTAATTCCGAAACGCCAAAGGTAATCGGAAGTTCATCTAAATTCTTATACATAATTATAATCTGCCTTTCCGCGAAAGGCACCAACGGGGTTATGAAACCCGG
>ERZ808252.716-NODE-716-length-29316-cov-5.894023_pt1 | contig 29316 bp, 23 predicted proteins | sample MGYA00521242_ERZ808252 | MGnify/ENA primary metagenome ERZ808252 (study PRJEB31516, sample SAMN03275581) | gut metagenome | biome: mammalia-associated habitat; material: feces | host: Papio cynocephalus | place: Kenya | collected 2012-08-07 ...
AAGGCTTTGCGTACGCGTGGCGTGCCCTCGACGCTGCATATGGCTGTGATTGTGGCCACACAACGCGCTGTTGACCTGATGGCGGGCCTGTTTCCCGACGACAATGTGACGCTCTGGTGTGCTGCCATCGACCCTGCGTTGAACGAGCGTCACTATATTGTGCCCGGACTGGGCGATGCCGGCGATTTGTGTTTCGGTGAGAAGGAGTAGGGGTTACCCAATATTCAAATAAAAAGGATGCGCAACCAAAAATTGTGCATCCTTTTTATTTGTATGCCCCTGGCTAATCTTTTTTGAACGTATAGTCTTTTCCGGGCAGTATGGCATTGAGCAGTATGCCCACGATGGCTGCCACTGCAAGTCCCGACAAGGAGGTAAAGCCTATGCTGATGGCGTCGTTGTTGCCATATTTGATGCCTATTGCGAGCACCAGTATGAGGGCTGCGATGATGACGTTGCGCGATTTCGTGAAGTCAACCTTGCTTTCTACGATGTTGCGAACTCCCACAGCTGCTATCATGCCATATAGAACTAGCGACACGCCCCCTATAGTGGCCGTAGGCATAGAGCTGACGAGTGCGGAGAACTTGGGACTGAAGGAGAAGAGTATGGCAAAGCAGGCTGCGATGCGTATTACCCGCGGATCGAAGACTCGGGTCAGGTTGAGTACACCTGTATTCTCGCCATATGTGGTGTTGGCGGGTGCACCGAACAGAGATGCCGCTATGGTGGCAAGGCCGTCTCCGATGAGTGTGCGGTGAAGTCCGGGCTTGCTGAGATAGTTGCGTCCTACCGTCGACGAGATGGCACAGATGTCGCCGATGTGTTCCAGCATGGTGGCAAGTGCGATGGGCATGACACAGATGATCGAGGAGATGAGCAGCGATGTGTCGGGGTTTTGCAATACGGGCAGTACGGTGTCTTCAGCCTTGAAGGGGAGCCCTATCCACGCGGCTTCGCTGACGCGGCTGAAGTCTACCTGATTGAAACAGGCGGCTACGGCATACGAACCTGCTACGCCTATTAGGATGGGTATGATTTTTATCATGCCGCGGCCATAGATGTTGCACACCACAACGAGGATGATGGCCAGTGCCGCTATGCCCCAGTTGGCGGTGCAGTTGGTGATGGCCGACCCCGAAAGGGTAAGACCTATGGCGATGATGATGGGGCCTGTGACCACCGGAGGAAAGAATTTCATCACCTTTTGCACGCCGTATGCCTTGATGCAGCCGGCAAGCACGAAGTAGAGCAGTCCGGCACAGGCCACTCCGACACAGGCGTAGGGCAATGACTCGGCCACGCTGAGACCGGCGGTCTTTCCCATTTCGGTCACTGCGGCATAGCCGCCGATGAAGGCAAACGACGAACCGAGAAAGGCCGGAACCTGCCATTTGCATATCCAGTGGAACAGCAGTGTGCCCAGTCCTGCAAACAATAGGGTGGCCGAAACCGACAGACCGGTAATGGCAGGTACGAGCACGGTGGCTCCGAACATGGCAAACATGTGTTGCAGACCGAGCACGGTCATCTTGGGAATACCCAGTGTGCGGGCATCCATTATGCCTTCATTGAAGGCCTTTTTATTATCCATATTGAGTGATATTGAAGTTTCCTATTGAGGAGAAATCTGTATGTACAGACCAAATTTGCACAAATTTAGCACTTTTGTCCCGATTGGCAAGCATCCGAGCCCATATTTTCTTCATTTGCTTCATCAATGACTGAAAATAATGCCCTTTGGGGCTTGAAAGTGCAGTCTGCGGCTTGGTGTGTTGCTATGTCTGGCGTTGCAACGTGTTTCCTGTACATGTCACAGGTTGTTTCCTGTACATGACACAGGTTGTTTCCTGTACATGACACACGTTGTTTCCTGTACATGTCACACTTTGTTTCATGCGCATGAAACACGTTGTTTCCCTACAGGAAACATGCAGAGGTTTCCTATATGCCTTTTGCAGGGTCAGGGGAGCTGTGTTGGCAACTTTGGAGGCATAAAAAAAGGAAGTACCGGCAGGGGTACTTCCTTTTGAGTGTCTGTAACGACTGATGTTATTTACCGAAGAAACGCTTGTGAAGGCCTTTGAAGCCGCAGCAGTGACGGGCTTCGTCGCGTGCCATCTCGTGTACGCTGTCGTGAATGGCATCATAGTTCAGCTTCTTGGCAAGCAGGGCAATGCGGTTCTTGTCGGCGCAGGCTCCGGCCTCGGCAACGATGCGTGCTTCAAGGTTGGTTTTGGTGTCCCAAACTGTTTCACCTATCATTTCGATGAAGCGCGAAGCGTGTCCGGCTTCTTCATAGGCGTAGCGCTTGAATGCCTCGGCAATCTCGGGATATCCCTCGCGGTCGGCCTGACGTGCCATGGCCAGATACATTCCCACTTCGGCACATTCGCCTTGAGCATGTGCTTTCAGTCCTTCAAGTACTTCGGCATCAATGCCTTTTGCTATGCCTATTACATGCTCGGCAGCAAACTTCTGTTCGTCAGAATCCTCGTTGTATTCTACAAACTTGGAGGCCGGTGCACCGCAGAGGGGGCACTTCTCGGGGGCTGCATCGCCTTCGTGGATGTAGCCACATACTGTACAAATGAATTTCTTCTTCATGCTTTTGATTTTTAGATTAGTGTTGTTGTGGCCCTGCTGTGGGCCTTTGTCGACTGCAAATTTACAAAATGGAGGGCTATTTTAAGTATGAACGAATGTTATAATTGCCGTTTGTCGTATATAAAATAAATGTGCGCCGACTTTTGCCGACGCACATCTGTTGTGTTGTAAATCTTAAATAGCAACTATGCTGCCACTATTTGATTTGAATTTTCTTCTTGCCTACAATGTAGACTCCTTTCTTCAGATTCTTGGCTGCCTGGCTGCTCTTCACGTTTTTCTTGATGAGCTTGCCGTCGATGCCGTAGACGTTGACGGTGCCGTTGGCCAATTCGGTGTTGAGCTGTCTGATGCTGGTGATAGGAGCTGCGGCTTCGAGGGTCAGATCTGCCTGTCCGCCTGCATCGGCAATGAGCAATGGGTTGATATAACCCGTCATACCGTCGATGAAGGTGTCGTTGGTCGATGCCGTCAGCTTCACATCCTCAAACATTCCGTAACCGGCCTTGTGCAGAGAGTCACCATAGAGCACGCCTACGAGTCCGTTGGCTGTCTGGGCTGTTGTCGTAAATTCGTTGGGAGCTTCTACAATCAGTCTTACTTCATCTTCGCTTTCGGGATCGTATGCCTTGTAGTCACCGCTGATGGCGATAAACGGCTGTCCGGCTGCAATGGCCGTGCCTTCCTTGATTTCGCTCAGCTCAAGTGTGGTCTCGTTGGGCATGTTCTTGATGGTATAGAACTTGAAGCCGTCGTTGATCACATTCAGGTTGCTCTGGGCAAACGGAAGGGTTACGATGGAAATGTAGTTGTTTTCAAACGGATATTCAACCGTTCCTGTTTCTTCAACCTCCTTGAAGGTCCACGACGAAGCCGAGTTGTAGCCGCCTGCCCATACCTTCAGACGTCCTTCACCGCTTGCATGCAGCGGGAGCTTGTTGACGTTAAGGGTATCGGCACATATGATGTTGAACTCACCTACACCCGTAAACTCTAAATAATAAGGTACGGGTTTCTTGGAAAGACCACCGCCTACAGACTGTGAATAGAACTTGCCGAGGTAGGAACCTGTGGCACGGTTCTGGAAAGCATAAGCCGTATCGCCCAGAGCCACTGCACGCCACATTGTGGCCGGATTGGCAAGCTCGTCCTGTACATCCGTGTCGCGGTCGTAGAAGCCGTGCCAGATTTCATCCACTTCAGATTCGAGTTTCTCGTCTTCGGTGTTGGCAGTCTGAGAGTAGATCACATTGCCGAATACCTTGGTATCATAGATATTGTCTTCCTTGCCTGTGCGGGTCTGGTCGCAGTTGGCAATATAATACCACTGACCTGCCTTGATGGTCTTCTGCTGGCTCTTGAACTTGGCAAGTGCGGTATTGATGCTTTCGATGCGCTTGTCCAGGTCACTCTTCACGGGTTTCTTGCGGTCGTAATTGTTGGCTGCGGCAACTACTTGCTCGTATGCTGCCAGTTGCTCGTCTGTAACCTGACCGAAGTCTTCGCCTACTCCATAGGTTTCAACATATTTGTTGCTGTTCTGCACTACTCCGAAGATGGTGGCTGTGTCGGCAATCAAAGGCTTTACGGCTTCGATGGCAGCGTTGAGCTTGTCATAGTCTTCCTGGGTTGCATTGTTGTTGGCCACGGCTTCGCGGGCATGGTTCATCTGTGTGAGCAATGCATCGCAGGCATCTTTCAGGCCGGGAGCATAGGCATATTGTGAGTATTCCTCGTTAAGCACAGCCGGATACATCTGGAACTCGGAGATACTATAGTATATCTTGCCATAGTAAGGAGTGGGGTTGAAGGTGTCGTCAATGTCGAAACGCACATAACGATAGGCCTCTCCCATGTCGATACCCGTAGAGTAGGCATCGATGATATTGCTCTCGCCGGTCAGCTCTACCTTCTGTATCTTGGTCCATACTTCGGTATCGTTGTTGCGGGCATATACGGTCAGCTTGGTAGGACGTTCGTCCTGACCATAGTCACCCGAACGCTTTGACATCTTGAACACAAACTTCTGTACGGGCTTCTCGCCGAGGTCGGCATAGATGCAGAACGCACCGTCGATGATGGTGGCACCGGCAGCGGTCGGATTGTAGCCGCCCGTGTGCAGGTAGGTGTCATAGTTGTTGTCGTTCAGATAGGCAATGCTGTTGTCTTCGTCCTCTTTGTTCTTCTTATAGTTGACGGTTACCTGGCTTTCGGCAGGGTCATCGGAGAATTGTGTCAGCAACGGGTTCTCCTTGTCGATGTCGTAGTTGAAGCAAGAACTGTAGGTGGTGATGGCAGGGTCGAGCAGGTTGTCGAGCTGCTGTGTAAGGGCAAGCTGCTTGACTTCGGCCTGAAGTTTGTCGATGATTTCCTGCGGCACTTTCTCGAAGTTCCACCCACACCATGTCTCGCTTGAAGAGTTTTGGCCGAGGTGTCCGTTAAGGCTCTTGCCGTAACCATTGGCATCGGGATAGTAGGGACGTTTGTTCATCTCGGTGTTTCCCATGCGGAAAGAACCGTCACCGCGCGAAGCAATGATCTGCTCCACAGAAGGCTCGTCTCTCAACTCTACATACTGAGCCTTTGCATAAGTCTTGTCGATATATTTGCCAAGGCCGAAGTTCTTGACGTTGTAGTTGCCGCTTTCGAGCTTTTCAACGTAGAAGATGTAGTTGGGGTCATCCAGTTGTGGGTCGTTCCAGTAAACATAACCGTCTTTGCTTCCCATCAGCATCGGGGAAACGCCGCGTTCTTCCTGGAACTTCTCATAAGAGCTGGTGATGTAGTAATAGCCGTCTGTGATAGGATTCATGGAAGCCAGCAAGTCCTCGTAAAGGGGTTTCAGCTCCTTGAAGCAAGCCAGATAGGCCTCTTCGCCGTCAACCATGTCGATGGCATCCTGGGCCTTAAGCAATGCTGTTTCATAGGTATTGACTTTCTCTTGCGGGTAGTAGCCCGGTTTGTCACCGATGGGGAACGTAGAAGTGTTTTTGCTGATTTCGGCAAGCAACTTCTTCAGGTTGATGAGTGCGCTGTTGTCGGTGTGTATGGTGCCTTCGTAGGCATTCCATACCACGATGTCCTTGGCTGTTCCGTAGTAGGAATAGCCATAGTTCCAGAAAGGACCGAAGTGGTTTCTCGTTTCTGTTTTTTCGCCTGTATCGGCATCCTCTTTAACGTCGAAGTGAACAAAGACAACTGAAGCATCGTCTACAAGACCTGTACTGGTCCACTGAGTGTGTACGGATACGTTGACGTTGTTCATTGCGCTTTCGATTTCAAAGCTCGTGGCATCGTCAATGTTGTCGGTCAAAGCCGTCGACATCGGGTTGGCGCAGCAGGTCACGTACTTCTTCGTATCCACGTGCTGCAGATAGTAGGAGTTGACACCGTCGTGCTGGGCCGGTGCTTCCACAAGCTCATAGATGTTGTCTGACGACAACGGAGTGTCGGTTACGTCCAATTGACCGTCGCTGGTGCGATTGTACTTGTCCTGGACACCGTTGAGGAAAACTCCCTCAAGGTCGCTGTACAGGCAAGTTGAATACTGGAAGGTACCGGTGGCTTTGTTGTACCATGTACCGACTGCGTTTTGCAGAACGATTTTGTCGCCGGCTTTCAATGCGTCCCATGAAATCCTTTCACCTGGGACGATGTAGTCCTTCAGCTCAACATCGTCTGCTGCTTTTGTCAGACCTGTGCATACTGCAAGCAGTAGCAAGACTAACGGTAAAACTTTTCTCATACTCTTTATGTTTAAAATTAAATAGCTCTCTTTACGTAAAAGCAAGCTCCAAGGTTATTTCCCCTAACCCATGGTTTATCCATAGCAAAGTTAGGATTTAGTTGGCTAAACAACAGTATTATTGGCAAGTTTTTTATGATGCAGGGATGTTTATTCATGAGATTTGCTTCCTGTTGCTTGCGGAAATGGGTAAAAAGTAATCTGTATTCATCAAAACGGATGAAAATTCATCCTGTATTGTGATGGTGTAAAGCGCAATTGTCCTGCCAAGCTTTTGTAACTTTGCAGCTTCAATAACAATACGGCTACAGTATGGAAAAGGTTTTGGTGCGCGCCCAATTGTCGCGTCACGATTTGAAAGAATTGTTGCAACGTGAAGACATGTTGTTTGTCATAGCTTCGAAAATCGATTTGAAGCAAGCTGTTGTCGAGGCGGCGCAAAGCAGCATCTTCCTGTTTCAGGGAGGCAGTCTGCATAACGGGCAAATCAAAGGCTTCTTTAATTTCAAGGCAGACAATGATGCCGTCTTCGGAGAGGGCCTGGACATTGCAGAAGGAACCTTGATGAACGTAAAGGCTTTGCGCCCGGAGTGGTTTGGTGCCATCGGCAACTATAATGTCCGTACCCATGAGGGACACGATGACACACCGGCCATCAACCGCACCATAGCTGTGGCAGAACGGCTTTCCATCAAGAAGATTGAGTTTTCGGCAGTCAATTACTTTTCGACGGGAATAAGGATAAACCGTGGCAATATATGGCTGCAAGGCAGTGGGGCGCAGTTGCGCGAAGACCAATGGAAACGCGGCAAGACGGATTCGGACATTGCCGGTGTGGACAATAATCGTGCGGGAATCATCTATTGCAGGCGCGGGAGCAGCTGCATCATATGTGGTGAAGACATGGCCGACCCCTTTTATATGTATGATTTGCAACTGGTATGCGACAGGCAAGCCTCGTCAGACGGAGAAGCAATAGGGGTGGATTTCAAGTCATCCGTAAATGCTCCTGCATGGCCGGTTACGTTTGAACGCTGCTATTTCCGTGGTTTCGAAAAAGCCTTTTTCATGAACAGCACGTTGGCTTATCCTGTAGATTACCTGAAATTCTCCGAGTGTGCTTTTCTTGCCAATGACTATTGTCTTTATGCCGGAGCTACATCGGAAGATTATCAAAAGCAGTATGCCATGCCCCGCCAGTGCACTTGGGCATTGGAGTTTGTGAACAACCGCTGCCATCATAACGGAATCATTGTTTATGCCTGCGTGCAGAAAGGAATGTGTAAGATTGAAAACAACAATTGCGAAGGGACATCCGGAGTGTCGGGCAACGGCATCGGGCAGTATGCGATAGATTTGCTGGTAGGCCAACGGGCGAATGCCGTTGTCTGTCATAATCACTTTGAGCAGAACCGTACGCAACTTGTCAGTGTGGCAAGCACCGATGGCGTTGACAGCAGTGTTGAAGTGACTCACAACAATATCGATGGCACGATAAAAGGTTTCGGCTCCTGCCGTTATGAGAAAGTTATCCTTTCGACAGATATCAATGCGGAAATAAAGGACTGTTTGGTGGAAAGCGACTTCCTGACAACACGGCACTATCTTCTTGCCGGCAATGCTTCGGCTTTTCTTGCTCATGAAGGCAAGCGTCCGTTGCCTGAGGGCAATGACCGCGTTGTGGAATGTACAAGAGTTGACGGTTGCCCGGAAGTCTTTGTCGATACGCCTTCCGGACGCAAGTGCATGAGTCTGTATTACGCTCGCTCTTTTGCAACTTCTACGGTTATGGCGCAGACTGTGAAGTATGATTCCGACCATTTGTTCCTGAATATCGAGATTCCTTATTACAGGAAGTCTTCCAATGTGTTGTTCAGCCACATATATTTGCGGGTAAGTTACATGGAAGGTGACAAGGTATTGTCGTCATCCGATTTGAATCCCCGGTATATGTATTCACATCGCAATGGCTTCTACCGGCTCCGTTTACAGGCTTGTCTGGACAAGGTTGACCGATGTACTGCTGTCTATGTGCATTTGGCAGTCTATGCCGATGCCGATAATTTAGGTATCGACGGCGTGCTTTATCTCGGGCGGCGTGGTTTGTTGCTGACGGCGGAACGGCTGGATTTGAATTGCAATATACTGAAGATCTGCGATACGGTTATCACAGGCTCTGTGAACGATATGTTTATCCTTTCGGCCGGTGACCGTTTTGTTTCAGGCCGATTTGACATTACATGTATTGAAGGCGGTTGCTGCCTGCCTGCGTCGGTCTTTTATCTTGATGAAAAAGACAACTGTGTGGTGACTGAAGCCAGGCCTGTCGGCTCTGTGTGGACTGACGGCAAGGTGACATTTGAGCTTCTTGATATCGTCAAGACCGGAAGACCGGACTATAAGAAGATGAAATATCGTATTGATGTTCCACTGTCAAAGGTTCATGGCGGAAGCCGCTTTGAGAGCAAGGCTCCGGTGCTGCTGGGAAGGGGAAGCGGGCCGGAAGAAGATATGGCATCGGACATAGTAAGACACCTTTGTCCGGGTTCAATGTTTTTTGACACCGGCAAAGATACTTCTTATGTACTGGATAAAAACGGGAAGTGGAAAAAGACTTCCCACAAATAATCGTTAGTCTATATTGATTTTAGAGCTTTTGCGGCAATGCGTGCAACGAGGATTGAATGCCACAGAAAATGGTTCATCTGCCGATAATCCTTGTTGCGGTAAATCTGCTCAAAAGCACGGAACTCGTCAACCATCCTATGATTGGCAGGTGAAATGCTCACTACTTGTGACTGGCCCTCGACATTTATTTCCATTTTCTCAAGGTTGTCGGGCGAGCCGTCAATGCGCAACCAGCCTTTTTCACCTTGTATAATGTCGAAGCACGGGCTGTATGAATCCTTTGCGGCATTGCATGTGGCAATAAAATCCGGATATTGCAGTATGGCCGCTCCCGACAGATCTATGCCGTTGTAGCCTTTGTTGGCAAAATACCTGACTTTCGTTGGCTTTCCAAACAAGCCTATAACAAAATTCAGATTGTAGATGTTCAGGTCCAGAAGTGTACCTCCTGCGCATTCCGGACTGAATACGGGGGCAATGTCATGTTTCAGGTAACGGTCGTAGCGCGAAGAATATTTGGAATAATTGCATTGGATGAGACGTATCCGTCCGAGCTGCGGAAGCAGTTCCCGTTTTAGTTGCATGAAGAAGGGAGCGTGTAGAAACGTCAAGGCTTCAAATACGTAGAGGCGGCTTTTATGTGCCAGTGCTGCCAGGCTTTTTGCTTCGGCCTCGGTTGTGCACATCGGTTTTTCAACAATCAGGTGCTTTCCTGCCAGCAGAGCCTTGCGTCCATACTCATAATGGACGCTGTTGATATTGGCAATATAGACAAAGTCGGCTTCGCTATGTTTCAGCATTTCGTCATAGTCGGTATAGATACTTCCGATATGGTATTGTGCTGCCAGTTGTCTGGCTTTTCCAATGCTTTGAGGCCTGGAGAAGATGGCTGTTACTTCAATTTCAGGCACGTATTGCAAGGCTTGGAGAGCCTCGCCCACAATCATGCCTGTACCTGCGATGGCTAATTTCATGGCTGAGGTTTCGATGTTATTGAACCAAAACTTTTTTTCTGGCATCCTTGCCGTCGGGCTCTGTCACTTTCACGATATAGAAACCTGCCGGAATCTGAACGTCTTCGTTGGCTTGTGCTGTCTTGCGGCTGACGATGCAGGTGCCATCGGGCTTATATACCTGCAACAGGCTTCCTGCCTTAAAATTGCGTATCATGATGCAGTGTTCACTGCCGTTGATGTTTCCGATTGTTGCATCGGCCAAGTCGGTGACGGCTGTCGGTATCAATCCTATCTTGTTGTCCATCCATGCAATGCGCTTGCCAATCCAATCTTTTACAAAGTCAACTTCTGCCTTGTATGACCCGCGTGCGGCTACTGTCAGTGTAACAATTGTGTTCAGTGTTTTCCAACGCGTATAATGAAGCTTTTGCGAGGCATCGACGGCCTTTGCTATGCTGTCGATATAGGCGGTAAAATGTTCTGCGGTGAAGTCGTTGTTGTTTCGGGCTTCACTCCAGTATGCAGACATCTCCTTCTTTGTTACGCCGAGAATGCGGTTAAGCATCTGTTTCATGCCTGCAACGGTCGAGCACTTATCGCTCAAACTAACAAACGTTGTCATTGAATTGATGGGGTAGGTGCGGCTGTCATTGTCGAAAGCCAAATCGCAATCCCATAACGGCGAAGTATAAAATTTGGGGTCGTTGCGCTTTTTGTACATGTGTACGCTGAAATAAGCATCAGTATTACCGGTAAATTCCATGCCGATGAAGCGTTTCAGGTAGGACTCTACATCCAGCAGACTTGCGAAACCGACATTGGGATCTGTATATGAATTTAAAAAAGTGCGGCTTTCAAACCGGTCGTATGCATTTTTGATGTATTGGGCCTGCGCAGGAGTAATCTCATCATCTTTGGGGTATTTGATGGTGACAGGCGTTCCGAAGCGAGCCGAATAGAATTTGGATTTTTCCTGGTTCGCATAATTATCCACTTCAATGAAATAACCGCCTCCCAGATTGGGCAAACTATTGTCTTCGGGGGTCATTTCTTCCACATCGATACGGTTTTTCCTCACTTCAAGCTGGTCGGTCAGTTGATAGATGCCCTTGTATTCACCGTTCAGGAAGACATCTACCAAAGTACATGCAGGTGTGTAGGGCAATTTCAGCAGCCTGCTGGCCTCGAAAGCAATCAGATTGCGCATTAAGGTCTTGTCGCGATAGGTGTTGATAAGCGTCCATTGCTTGGCTTTGGCCGGAAAACCGAGGACACGTTTCTTATGAAACAGCTTCAACTTGTATGGTTTTTGAGGGAAAGTCCAGCTGCCGTTGCCCCGGCCGCGAATGTTCAAGCTGTCAGAATAGATGCTTTTTCCACCATCTGAGATGATGGATACAACGCCTTGCTGATAGATTTCCTTGGAAGTGATGTCTCCACCTTTCTCTGTATGAATGGTTACAACTGGCAGGCTTCCGGGAATATACAGTTGGCTGTCGTCACCCTCGGCTTTTGTTCCGTAGAACTTGATTTCGGAAATATTGCAACGCGAATCGTTGGGGCCTACATAGCGCACATAGCGGAATGCGCGGCTGCAATAAACATTGCAAAAGCTGAGACGGCTGTCGGGTACTTCCTTAGGAATCACAAACAAAGGAACGGCATCGCTGAAGTCCGGCTTGTTGGCTCCTTCGAAGACACCGAGCTCCAGACGTGAGCCCCAATTCTGGCGAGGGCGATAATAGATTCTCGTTATGACGTGCTTTTCTTCCAAATCCATACCGACCCATCCGTAGCTGCGTTGGTAAGAAGCATAGAATGTGTTGGGGTCATTGTCAAAAGCATTAGCAGGCGTATTGACAGTTGTCGAAGCTTTCCCCGTTGAATAATCAACAGATGTAGTTCCAATAGGCTTTCCTGTAAGTTGAGTCGTTTGTGCTGTCAAAAGTAGCGGCATCATTGCGAGGAAAGCAACTATAAAAGTAATACGGTTCATAGGAGTACTATATGATTTGTTATTTCCTGCCGTAAAGATAGCTGTTTTTCTGCGTTACATGTGCTTAACAGCGCGTTGTAAGACAGAAAAAGAAGGAAAAAGAAAGCTTTTGTGCCTGTTTTGCAATGAGTGCTCTGCAAATTGCTTACTTAACGAATTTGTAGAGCCGTTTTGCTTCGGCACGATAGATAAGGTTGAAATGCCACCATTCGGTTCGCAATGGCTTGAAGCCGGCTTCGCGCATCACTTTGCGCAATAATCTTCTGTTTTGCAGGGCGGTTTTGCTGATCTGATGTTTCCGGATCAGTTCATCTTCTCTGTCAATATGCGAAACCGGGCTCATGCAATCAACTTTTGTCCCCATGTCGAGAGTATCTCCTTTGGCATTACAAATGGAAATGTCTACAGCCATTCCGTAATTATGCAGTCCTCCACCTCGGGCGGGATTGCTCACGTAGTTTTGGACAGCTGTACCTTTTACCTTGTTCCACATCTTTTGCTGTATACGCATGGGGCGGCAGGCATCGAATACAATGAGACTGAGGTCGGGACGTTCTCTTTTCAGCTTTTTTTGTGCAGTTGCAAGGGCTTTTGCAGCTTTGGGATGAAGGTAAGCATGATGCAGGTCAGTGTATAGAATCTGTCCGGTAAAGTTGTCCGGGCGGCTGTACATCAGACTAATTCGTATAGTGGAATCGATGGTGTGTATGTCTACCATGCCCTGTTTCAGCATGGATTGTTCTGTGGGCGATAATCTTGTATGTTGATTGCCGTTGTCCGGTTCCCCACATAGAAGACATAGGGCAAGGAAGATGTTCGGTATGATCATGGTCTTGAGCGCACCGCACCCAAGTAAATCAAGCCTTGTGCGGAATAGTAAGAAATCATTATCAAAAAGCCTGGTAGAGGAAGTGTGAATTTATTGACACCAAGAATGAAGTCGGAAATTACAAACAAGGCAGCGCCGTAGAGAAAAAACTTGTTCTGCTGTTGTGCTGCAAGAAAAAACATGGCAAGTATTAACAACATATACATGCATGTGGCATAAAGCAGGAATCCATTGGGCACATGAATCAGAATGCACAAGACCGATGCAAGCGACAAAAGGGCTGTTATTACCAACGTTCGAAGCAGCTCAGACTTTTCAATGTGCAATTTCTTGCGGATTCGTTTGGCGAAAAATATAATAAAGCAGATGTGTGCCAGGGCAAACATGCCCATTTGACATAGGAAGCTCCTCTCGACACCGGCAATATCGCCAAAAGCTGAGAATAAGAAAGCAAAGGCTATCGTCTTGTTGCAAAAGAAAAAGGCTGCTATGGAAAGAAACGTAACGGGAAATGCTAACTTAAAAGGTATGGCAGCCGGAATAAAATACAATATGACAAGGCATAAATAAAGAAAAAGAAGACACGCAGATATTGGTCTGAATGAATAAAATAAGAGTGATTTTTTGCTATGAAACTTCATGCTCTTCCATTGATTTGCGAAGTTGTTTGCTGAAATCTGAGGCAAAGATGAAATCGTTCAGCCGCTCGTTGTCCGACGTCAGAATGTCATTGCTGTTTCCTTGCCATTCTTTATGTCCCTGGTAGATGTACAGAATGTTTTCACCTATACCCATTACCGAATTCATATCGTGTGTATTGATAATTGTTGTCATGTCGTTTTCTATAGTGATCTCATGAATCAGCTTGTCTATGACTAAGGAGGTCTTTGGGTCTAACCCTGAATTTGGCTCATCGCAAAATAGATATTTCGGCTGCATAGAAATGGCACGCGCGATGGCAGCACGTTTTTGCATGCCACCACTTAGTTCTGCTGGAAATTTTTGTTGTGCGTCAATAAGATTGACGCGTTCCAAGCATTCCTGTGCCCGCTTTTTGCGATCTTTGTATGAGAGAGGCGAGAACATGTCTAATGGGAACATTACATTTTCCAGCACCGTTAATGAATCGAATAATGCCGAACCTTGAAATAGCATACCCATTTCGCGGCGGAGCAGAGTGCGCTCCCTCTTGTTCATTTGGACCAAATCGCGGCCGTCATATAAAATTTGGCCGGATGTCGGTGGAATGAGGCCAACCAAACAATTCATCAAGACTGTTTTACCGGAACCGCTTTGGCCTATAATCAGATTGGTTTTTCCATCATAGAAGACACAGTCAATTCCATGAAGAACTTTCTTGTCGGGAAATTCCTTGCTTAGGCCTTTTATTTCAATCATGGTTTTATGAGAGTATTTTTGTTAGGAAAATATCAGAAAAAAGTATCAGGACACTGCTTGAAACGACAGCATTGGTGCTGGCTTTCCCTACCTCGATGGAACCTCCTTTTACAAAATAGCCATAGTAGGATGAGACACTGGCAATGATAAAAGCGAAGAACAAAGATTTGATTACTCCCATCCAAAAAAACCATTGCGTGAAATCGTGCTGCATGCCGGCTGTCAAATCTGCAGGAGTGATTATCTGCCCTATGTAAGCTGTAGCGTAAGCTCCTACAATTCCCGATGAAACACTGAAAATGACCAAAATCGGAATCATTGTGATGATTGCAGCAATTTTGGGCAGAATCAGGTAGCATGCCGAGTTGACTCCCATTATTTCCAATGCATCTATCTGCTGGGTTACACGCATTGAGCCTAATTCGGATGCAATGTTTGAGCCTATTTTGCCGGCAAGGATTAAGCACATGATGGATGACGAAAACTCTAAAAGCAGTATTTCACGCGTTGTGTAGCCTGACACCCACAATGGCATCCAGGCACTTTGCACGTTAACCTTAATCTGAATGCAAATGACGGCTCCTATGAAGAATGAAATCAGAAGAACTATGCCAATAGAATTTATACCTAATTGGTAAATCTCAGTATAATACTTTTTGAAAAACATGCGCATGCGCTCGGGGCGTTGGAATGTGCGCCCCATCAATAACAGGTATCTGCCTAAAGAATACAATAATGAATGAACTAGCATTTCATTTTTTTGCAAAGGTAATGAAAACTCATGATTACTCTTGCAAACGTAAAAAACTTTTCGCCATGTGCCAAGTATTAAAGACAAAATCACTATTTTTGCGCCGATAACAAAAGGGAACGGTAAAACTGAGATAACGAAAATGCAAGACATGAAAGAATCCGGTCAGATGGTGCTTCGCACAGAGAATCTTGTGAAGAAGTATGGTAAGCGCACGGTTGTAAACAATGTGAGTTTTGATGTCAAGCAAGGCGAAATTGTAGGACTTTTAGGACCTAACGGAGCTGGAAAGACTACTTCTTTTTATATGACAACCGGCTTGATTGTTCCCAATGGCGGAAAAATCTTTTTAGACGATAAGGACATTACTAATTTTCCTGTTTACAAACGTGCACGCAACGGAATCGCATATCTTGCTCAAGAGGCTTCAGTGTTTCGCAAGATGACTGTTGAGGATAATATTGCAAGTATTCTTGAGATGACAGGAAAGCCCAAAAGTTATCAACGAGAAAAGTTAGAAAGCCTCATTTCTGAATTTCGTCTTCAAAAAGTTCGCAAAAATTTAGGCGACAGGCTTTCGGGTGGTGAGCGAAGAAGGACGGAAATTGCCCGATGTTTGGCTATCGACCCCAAATTTATCATGCTTGACGAACCATTTGCCGGTGTCGACCCTATTGCAGTCGAAGATATTCAGCGTATTGTTTGGAAACTGAAATACCGTAATATCGGAATCCTTATTACGGATCACAATGTTGAGGAAACGCTTTGTATTACAGACCGCGCTTATCTGTTGTTCGAAGGAAAAATCTTGTTTGAAGGAACGCCGGAACAATTGGCGGCCAATCAAATTGTACGTGAAAAGTATTTGACAACAAGCTTTGTGCTTCGCAAAAAAGATTTTTCATCGTTTGCCTCTGATGAGTTATTTTAAAATAGCACTTTCACTGTTCTTATGTTCATAACAGGGTGCTTTGGATGTCTTCTTGCCATAGTCTAAGCTATAAACGATTTTCAAGGTTGCATATTGGTTGAAGTTGCTATTTCGCTCTGTTTGCTTGAAGGAATAATAAGGCACAGACAACTTGTCCATAATATGGTTCTTTGTCATGAATAAATTGTTCGCCTTGGCCTCGACAGCCCAATTTCCACGATTCCACATTGCAGACAGTTGGTATTGCCAAAATTTCTTTCTATGAATTTGACTGTCTATCAAATCCCGAGACGGTGTCGTCAAAGATGTACTGAAAGAAAAATTCCCGACATAATAATTGATTATTGCTGTTCCAAAGATTGATGACAGGTGATGATGTTCAACTCCTCCTCGTATCAAATGCTCATTCCATAGACCAGACAATTTCATATTGAGCGAGTTGGTGGGTTTATAAGTAATGGATAGATCAGTACTCGGACAATGGTAGATGCAGTCATCTCTAAAGGCGTTGATAAGATGCTTATCACGAATATAATAATCGGAAACGATAGAATGATTTTGATAGAAATATGATGTCCCTATTTGCAGGGCGAGCTTATAAAGATGTAATGTATAATTTAAGCGTGGATTCAGAAGAATAGAGTTGTCCATCTTCGGATTGCCCTTGAGGACAATGACAGGGTCTATTTGTTGTTCGACATTGTTGATGGTATTTATCTTTGGAAATGTATTTCCTAAAGCGAATGTAATTTGAAGTTGTTGTGCCTTGTCAATCATGAATGAGATTCTAGATTGGAACCGTGGTGTCAGATGATTGATAGCTTTCATACCTATCAAACGATATGTCAGAAATGACAGTCCGGGGCAGATGCCAAAGAAAAATCTCCCTGAATGCAGTGAATAGTCCGTAAAAAGGATTGTTTCTGATGAATGCAAGTTCTGATGGAATGCCGAAGTTCCAGCATATTTCGATGCACTCACCCTTAAAAACTCGAACAGATTGAAAGACAATCTGCTTTTGTTTTTGAAAGATATTGAATAGTTGGCGTTTGCCTGGGTGTAATAGTAATTCTCTTTGACCTTTGATTGGAATGATGCGTCATCCTCGTTATATAGACGATTATGGTCATTTCGGGAATAATAGCTGTCAATGAAATAGCCAAAGGATTTTGTATTGGAAAAATTGTGTAGTCCGTAGTAATATATACTTGGACGGAAATAGTTGTTTCGGTTGTTTATGCTCAATAGATTGTCGTTACAGGTTGATGCTTCCGTTTGCCAATAACTTGTTATTCCATTGGTGATGCGGTTTCTTCTTTCATTCCATGCTACACCGCCTCGAAGCATCCAAATGTGTTTTTTCCCTCGGTTGCTTATTGATGCCTGCACGTATTCTTCCGACTTCCTGTTGTCAGCATTATTGTATGATTGTTCCCTATTTAACTGATGGTCCGGAAAATTGAAAAGTTCATGTTTGCTTATCGATGATTTTGAATTTTCCAAAGAATGTCCTGCCCAAAGATTTAGGCTTTTGGTTCCTGCAACGAATTTTGAAACAAGATTATAGTCGCCATGGAGAAATCCTATTCCCTGAGACGCATCAAGTTGCGTGTAGCCGCCATTGTTAAGCGGCTTCATTATAAAGTTGATAGCATATGCGTCTTTTGCATATTTGCCCGTAGGCATATCGAAGAATTCCACACGTGAAATGTCTTTCGGCCTTAATGACTGTACTTCTCGGAAATTGGCTTCACGACCATCAATATAGAGAGTTGCAGCTCCGGTTGGAGTTGTTACATTCCCAGTTGAACGGTCGATGGATACACCTGGAATCATAAGGTTGCTCAACAGGTCGTACCCTGTCACCGCATGTTTGCGTTGCTCTTTAGTCGGTATTGCAAGAATATGGTTGTCTTTGCGGCTAAGATATGATGCCTTGACAACCGCTTCGTCAAGTTTTTTAGTCTGAATTGATATTTTGGTGGTATCTGATTGTTGTGCATATGCGATGTTTAGCCACGGCCCCATAAAGGCAACAAACAATGCTTTTTTCATCGGTATCATTTAAGGATGCTATTTGACTTTTGGAAATGTAAGCAAGGCATTCTGCGTTGTGATTTCGGCAATTTTATAAGCAGGCAATTGATATATTTCTGATAATTTGTCAATGATATAAGGAATAAAAGACGGTTCATTCCTTTTTCCCCGCATCGGAACAGGTGACATGTAAGGGGCATCTGTTTCGAGAACAAGCCGGCTCAAGGGTACGTTTTTCAGCACTTCCGGCAAGGTGGATTTTTTAAATGTTACAACTCCACCGATGCCCAACATGAATCCGTCAAATTGAAGCAATTCCTTTGCTTCTTCTGCTGTACCCGTAAAGCAATGGAATACACCTGTAAGGTAGTGCCCTTTAACAGAAGACATGATGCTGACCATCTCCTTATGCGCATTTCTTGTATGAATCATCAGAGGCATTCCATGTTGAATGGCCAAATCCAGCTGCATGTTAAAAGCTTTCTGTTGTAGAGCAGCATTGCTTTTGTCCCAATAAAAATCCAATCCTACTTCGCCTATGGCGATAAAAGCATTAGGCTCGCTTAATACATCATCAATAGCATCTCCGATGCGTTCATAGTTTTCGGCCACTTCTTCCGGATGGAGACCTATCATTGCATAGCAGAACCTTGGATATTTTCGTGCCATGCAAAGAGCGCTTATCGTGGATTCAATGCCTGTGGGCGGCAGGAAAATTTTACGCGCCCCGGCTTCTTTCGCACGTTTTATCACTTCATCGATATCCTCATGAAACTCTTCTCCGTAGATGTGGGTGTGCGTATCTATATATGCATATTTTGGCTTCATCTTCTCCAACGGATTTCTAATGCTTTCTGTTTATCAGATTTGCGGAAAAATCCCAAAGGGCTTCTTTGGCAGTTTCAGGAAGGCTCACTTCGGCCAAGAGTTCTTTCGCTTCCTCAAAATAACGGTTGATGCGGCTTATGCAAAGTTCACGGATGCCTAACCGATTGTACAGGCTTGTGAATGCTTTTATCTTGTCAGACTCGTTATAGTCTGTCTTGGCCACCCAATTTTCCAGTTCTTTACGCTCTTCGTCATTGGCACGCAAATAGGCGTTTATTAGCATGAATGTTTTTTTGTTGCAAATGATGTCACCACCAATGCGCTTTCCGAAAACTTCCGGATTGCCATAGACATCAAGCAAATCGTCTTGTAATTGGAAAGCCAGTCCTATTTTTTCGCCAAAACGATAAAGTGTATCTGCATCTTCTGTATTGGCTCCTCCTAAGATTGCACCCATTTTGGTGGCGCAGGCAATCAATACCGATGTTTTCAGACGGATCATTTCAATGTATTCTTCTTCCGTAACATCAATGCGTGTTTCAAAGTTCATGTCAAACTGTTGGCCCTCGCCAATTTCTAATGCTGTCTGCAAGAAAAGTTCCATGATGTCAACCTTCTTGGCCGAATTGACTGATAGAATTAACTTGCAAGCCAAAACCAGCATGGAATCACCGGAGAGGATCGCCGTATTGCTGTTCCACTTTTTATGAACTGTGGGCTTTCCTCGTCTCATTTCGGCACGATCCATCAGGTCATCATGCAGGAGCGTATAATTATGGTAGGTTTCTATTCCGAGTGCGGCATTCATCACATTGTCGTAGTCATTACGATACATACAATAGGCCAAAAGCAGAAATACCGGGCGGATGCGCTTACCGCCTATGGATAGCACATAGCGTATCGGTTCATAGAGCCCGACAGGTTTGTCGGGATATTTCATATCTGCTATTGCGTGGTTTACTTTTTCCAATATCCGGGCTGAAAGATTCATATCAAACTATTTTTATTCAGTTACTCAATTCAAAAACTATTGGCAATGTTACCTGAGCCTTGATGGGCTTCCCATTTTTTGTGGCAGGAATCCATTTCGGCATCAAGTGAATTACACGTAAAGCCTCATGATCCAATTGTGGTGCTGCACTTTTCAGAATGCGTGCATCTGTAATTTTTCCTGTGGGCTCAACAATAAAGGCAATTTCGACAATTCCCTCTATGCGTCGTCTTATGCAGTCGGGCGGGTAGACTACGGTTTTGTCTAACCACCTCATGAAGGCAATGATTCCGGAAGGATATTTAGGAATTGAATCCAATATTACACCTGTGGTTTGTTCGGTTGATTTGGCCAAGTTTAAATTCTCTTCTTTCCGTATCACTTCCATTGAGTCGAGAGGCAAATCTTCGATTTTGTCAGGCTCTAAGGCAATATCTTCCGGGTGAAATGCAACAGCCAATTTGTCTTTCTGAGGAATGTCTGCTTGTTCGTTGCTTTCGGTTCTCGTTGTTATTTCCGGTTCGGCTTTCCTTGGCGGGCGGCGTGCCGGGCGCGCTTCTTTTAAACGTATGCCATCCAGACGTACGATGCTTTTTATCGGATCAATGGGGGGCTTGTATGCTTTTTTGTTCATCAGATACCATACAAACGAGGGACCGGCCACACATAAAAACATTGCAAGGACAACCATCAGCCCTGCCCTGTAACGACGCCCTGTGCGTGCGCGCAATACATAGGCTCCATATTCCTTGTTGCGATGCTCAAAAAGCAAGTCGCACCATTTTTTTGAGAATATTTCGTTTTCCCCCATTCGTTTTCCGGACAAGAAGATGCGTGACACTCGTGATGCAAATAAAAAACGTGTTTTCGCGTTATTTTAATCGGCCCGTGCCTTTTCTTTCTGCAAAAGTAACGCGGATAATTCAAATTAGAGTAACTTTGGAGTCAAATTTTGGTAATTGCATGAAAAAAGGCAGGATTATAAGTCTTTTCCTCCTTGCCACACAAATGGCTCAAGCCCAGGAAAGCTCGTCTGTATTCAATTTCTTGAAAATACCCGTATCGGCTCACGTAGCCGCATTGGGTGGCGATAATGTTTCTCTGAAGCTCGACGATCCGACTTTGGTGTTTGGTAATCCGGCTACAGCTGCACAAATCAACGACATGTCATTCAATCTTAATTATATGACATACTTGTCGGGAACGAAAGTAGCCAGTGCGGCTGCCCTCAAAGTTTTCAGTGTGCGCCATACCGTAGGTATTACCGGGCGTTTGTTTGATTACGGCACTATGGACGAAACCGATGAAGACGGCAATATCGTCGGCAGCTTTTCGGCCAAGGATATGAACATGTCCTTGCTCTATAGCTATACTATGGGCGACAGACTCGTTGGAGGCGCATCTCTGCATTTTATATATTCAAAGTATGCAGAATATACGTCCACGTCGGTCGGCGTAGACTTAGGCTTGCATTACTATAATGATGAAAAAGAGTTTTCTGCCGGTCTTGTCATGAAAAATGTCGGTACGCAGATTTCATCGTTTTATGAAGATAGAACAGAGCATCTTCCTTTTGACCTGCAATTCGGTATTACACAAAAAATCCGGCATGCTCCTTTTCGCGTGTCTCTTACCCTGAAGGACTTGACACGTTGGTCTAACCATTATTATTTTAATCCGGAAGGGAAAAACAGTATAGGGAGAAAACTTTTCAATCATGTTGTGGCAGGTGTCGATTTCCTTCCCACGAATAATACTTACCTCGCTGTCGGCTACAATTTCCGTCGGGCCAATGAACTGAAAGCAGCCGGTTCGGCCCATGGCGCAGGTTGGTCGTTTGGCGGCGGACTGCAAGCTGCGCGTCTCAAATTGGGCGTTTCCTATGCCAAATACCATGTAGACGCAGCTTCTTTGCTTTTCAATATATCCTACAGCTTATAATCATCTTTTATCCCATGAAAAAAATAACAATTGCCGTCGACGGCTACTCGTCTTGCGGAAAAAGCACCATGGCCAAGCAATTGGCCAAAGCAACAGGTTATATTTATGTGGACAGCGGAGCCATGTATCGCGCTGTAACACTTGCAGCCTTGCGCCATCAGCTTTTTTCAGACAGTGGAATTGTTGATGAATCCGGGCTGAAAAAACTGTTGCAAGATATGTCCATTTCTTTCAAGCTTAATAAAATAACCGGTCTGCCCGAAACCTTCCTGAATGGCGAGAATGTGGAAAATGCCATCCGCACCATGGACGTGTCGTCTCGCGTCAGTCCGATTGCCGTATTGCCTTTTGTGCGTGCCACGCTTGTTGACCAGCAGCAACGTATGGGTAAGGAAAAGGGAATCATTATGGATGGTCGTGATATTGGAACCACCGTTTTTCCCGATGCCGAGATGAAAGTCTTTGTAACGGCTTCGCCCGAAATACGGGCTCGCCGCCGCTTTGATGAGCTCAGGGCTAAGGGGCAGGAGGTCAGTTATGAAGAAATATTGGACAATGTAAAACAGCGCGACTATATTGATTCGCATCGCGAAGTATCGCCCTTGCGCCAGGCAGAAGACGCTGTGGTGCTCGACAATTCGCATCTGACACGCGAGGAACAATTGGAATGGCTCTTATCGCTGTTTCGCGAACGTACGGCAATGTAATCCTTGGTTTTACGTGAACATCAATATTGAAATAGATGCGGCATCGGGCTTCTGCTTTGGTGTTACAACAGCCATCCGCAAGGCCGAGGAAGAATTGCATGAGGGTAATTGCCTATACTGTCTGGGCGATATTGTCCACAATGGCAAAGAAGTGGAACGTTTGCGCTCTTTGGGCCTGGTCACCATCGACCATGAACGCTTTTCAATGCTTCAAAATGCCAAAGTGCTGTTACGAGCTCACGGCGAGCCACCGGCCACCTATGAAATGGCGCGCCGCAACCATATCGAAATCATCGATGCCACTTGTCCTGTAGTGTTGCAATTGCAAAAGAGAATACGTCGCGAATATGAACGTCCCGAGCATCCGCAGATTGCCATTTTCGGCAAACGCGGCCATGCCGAAGTTTTGGGACTTGTTGGGCAAACAGAAGGCAATGCCCTTGTAATAGATCATGAAGACGACATCTGGCAATTGGACTTCAAGCGCGACATATGTCTTTTTTCACAAACGACAAAGCCTTTGGAGGCTTTTCGTGAGGTGGTGCGCCAAATAGAGTCATATATCGAGCCGCCGGCAACGTTTCGCTATTTTGATACAATTTGCAGGCAGGTCTCAGGCCGTTTGCCAAATATGTTGGAATTTGCCGCGCGCCACGATGCCATACTGTTTGTAAGCGGCAAAAAGAGTTCAAACGGCAGAGCCCTCTATGAAGCCTGCCGCTCGGTCAATGAGCGTTCCTATTTTGTCGAAGGACCGAAGGATATCGATTTTGAGTGGTTGTGGGGAATTTCCACACTCGGCATTTGTGGTGCCACTTCAACACCGAAATGGCTGATGGAAGAGTGCAAGAGAACAATTCTTGACCATTAGTTGCTGCAACGTTGTTGTTAATGTGCAAAAACAATCCGCTTGTGCTTGTTTTTGCAAGCCATCTGTTGATACTTGCAAGCCATCTGTTGATACTTGCAAGCCAAAATCTCAGGCTCAATGCTTCTTGATGCTGTCAAAATAATATTCCAGCAATCTGTGGGCGGCGACAAACGAAGTTTGCTTGCCGTTCAATACCATGTATTCGGCATCATGCATCAAACGCATGATTTCAGGATTCTGATAGAAGCTATGCTTCAGCTGTTCATTGATGGTCTCGTGCATCCAATAGCGCTTCTGCTCCATGCGCCGGTGTTCGAAATAGCCGTTGGCCTTGACAAAATCAAAATAAGCATAGATGCTGTCCCAAAGCTCTTTGATGCCGTAGCCGTAAAAGCCTGAATAAGTAAGGACCTGTGTGCTCCAGCCGCTGGGAGGCGTAGGGAAAAGGTGAAGGGCATTGCGATAATAAGAGGCGGCTATCTTGCAACGTTCTACATTGTCACCGTCACACTTGTTGATGGCGATGCCATCTGCCATTTCCATGATGCCTCGCTTGATGCCTTGCAGTTCATCACCTGTTCCGGCCACTTGAATCACAAGGAAGAAATCGACCATTGAATGGCAGGCCGTTTCACTTTGTCCAACGCCCACGGTTTCTACAAATATCTTGTCGTAACCTGCGGCTTCGCAAAGAATAATCGTTTCACGCGTCTTGCGTGCCACGCCACCAAGGGAACCGCTTGATGGGCTGGGGCGGATAAACGATTTGGGATGTACTGAAAGCTTTTCCATGCGGGTCTTGTCGCCGAGAATGCTGCCTTTGTTGCGTTCGCTGCTGGGGTCGATGGCCAACACGGCCAATTTCCCTCCATACTGTTTCAGTACATGCAAACCAAACTCATCGATAGAAGTACTTTTTCCGGCTCCCGGAACACCGCTTATGCCGATTCTAACGGAATGGCCGGAATGAGGCAGGCATTTCTCAATGACCTGTTGAGCAAGCTCTTCGTGTTCCGGACGTGTGCTCTCAAGCAAAGTGATGGCGCGGCCAAGCATCGTTGTGTCGCCGCGCAGAATGCCTTCAACATATTCGTCGACCGTAAGACCGCGGCGCGAGCGGATGCGGCTGAAAGACATATATGGATTTACACAACCGGGATTTTTAGGGCTTGTCTCGACTTTGAGACCTTTGTATTGCTCGTCGTTTTCGGGATGTTCCATTCTAATTGAAATCAAAAGTGCTCAATTTATTTTCCTTGGGATGAAGCGGTTTCTCCTTGGCCTAACTTGATATTGAATATAACCTTCGGACGTTTCGGGTCATTGGTGATCATCAATACACGTAGACGTCTGCGGCTTTTTTTCATGTATTTGGACAAGATGGAGATGCGGAGTTTTTCTGTTTTTCCGGGTGATATCGACATACGCCCCAATCCCACATTGACAGCGGGGTTGAACACTTGAAGCGCGCGTATTTCAAGCGGAGAAGTTCCGCTGTTTTTTAATACGATTGTGCCTTTGGCCTTGCGTCTTCCGGTTAAAGAGGGCAATCGTAATTCTTCTGCCGAAACTTCCAATCGGGGAGAATGAGTCGAATCGGCATCTGCAATATTATTGAACGGAGGCAGCAATACTGCCGATACTTCCATTTCGTTGTCTTCGCCGACTTTGTCGCCGGGAAACCTGCTGACATAAACTGTTGTCTGTTTCAATCCGAAGCCTTCTACCTGTCGTGTGTCCAACGTAACGATAATCTTTCCGGCGCGGCCCGGCAATAGCTTTTCCGGAATGGCCTTTTGCTTTAGATACTTAGGAAGATGCATCAGCTCAGGGTGATAGACGCTCTTCCCGTTGTTTTTTATTCCGATTGTCAGTTCTGTCGATGTGCCGCGACTGACGTCGTCGAACTCGATATTGTCTGTTGTCAGCCATATATTGTCAACATGGTAAGGAAAGTTTCCACCATCAACAATCTTCTCGCGCACAACTTCTCCGGCAGCTTTTAAGATATAAGGCGTATGTCCTGCTTCGTCAGTATAAATGTAGATTGCTTTTTCAAAATGTCCCAAAAGATCGGCCTTGTACGTTACATTAAGTTGCGACATTCCTCCGGCAGGAATTGCCGTGCTGTCCCACTTGGCCACAAGTTGGCAACTCGAGGTTTTGATATCCTTAATGGTAATGGCGGCGTTGTCGCTGTTTCTTACATTGACCACAATATTGTTTTCGGTGCGCCATTCAACTTGGCCCATTTGCAACGCCCCTTCGTCGAAGCTTAACTGAGCTCCGGCAATAACAGGACAAAACAGCAGGAGCACTGTGCAGACATAGATTCGTAGTATCATTTTGAACTTAAAACACCACAAAGTTACGGCAAACCGCAGGCATGGCAAAATGAAAGCTGCTTTTTTTGCATGGCTTGCCTTTTGGCTTAACAGATTCAGAACGCATTTAAGCAGACAAAAAATCAGACTCATCTTCCAAAAAAGGAGAGCTTATGTTTGTCTAATCAGAATTTTATTCCTAATTTTGCAACCCGATACGCAGAAATAAATAAAATATAAGTATAGAGTCATGAAAAGAACATTTCAACCTCACAACCGTAAGAGAAACAACAAACATGGTTTCCGTCAGCGTATGGCAACAGCCAATGGTCGTCGTGTATTGGCAGCCCGCCGTGCCAAAGGACGCAAGAAACTGACCGTTTCAGACGAGAACCACGGGAAATAAAACCATGTAGATTCTCACGATAGAGTATCGTTAAGGAGCAATGCCGTTATCGGGATTGCTCCTTAATCTTCGTGTATGGAAAATTTTTGAGCAAGCAAAAACGAGTACCTTTGCAGAAACTTATAAAGACAGACACAATGAAATTCATATCATGGAATGTTAACGGATTGCGAGCATGCGAAAACAAGGGGTTTTCTGACGTATTCTGTAAAGAAAACGCTGATTTTTTTTGCCTGCAGGAAACGAAGATGCAAGCCGGACAATTGGATCTTCAATATCCAGACTATAATTCGTATTGGAACTATGCCGATAAAAAAGGCTATTCGGGAACGGCAATCTTTGCCCGTCACAAACCGTTATCTGTCTCTCTTGGCATGGGAGTGGAAAAACATGACCATGAAGGGCGCATCATTACATTGGAATATCCGAATTTTTTCCTGGTGACAGTATATACGCCCAATTCGCAGGAAGAACTTCGCCGTCTTTCTTACCGCATGGAGTGGGAAAAAGATTTTCGGAGTTTTTTGCTCGACTTGGACAGAAGGAAGCCTGTTGTGGTATGTGGTGATATGAACGTGGCACACCAGGAAATAGATTTGAAAAATCCGAAAACCAATCGTCGCAATGCCGGATTTACCGATGAAGAACGTGAAAAAATGACAGAATTATTGGCTTCCGGCTTTACTGATACCTATCGGCATCTTTATCCGGCGCAAAGCGGTGTATACTCGTGGTGGTCCTATCGCTTTCATGCACGCGAAAAAAATGCAGGTTGGCGCATTGATTATTTTCTTGTTTCAAATCGCTTAAGTCCTTATATAGAGAGTGCAAAAATCTTGACAGATGTCTATGGGAGTGATCATTGTCCCGTCGAATTAGATTTGCACCCTTTTTAAAACGATAGGGAATTCGGCCAATGCTTGATCGTCTAAAAATATTCAGGCAGGATAATTACCTTGATGTAGTCCTTTAATTGGTATAAACCGTTGCCGGCTCCTGCTTGTGAGTCGCAGATAAGAAGAAGGGACTGCCGTCCGTCTGCCAATTTAGCCCCCAATGCCATGCCCTCGTAATTGGCGTAGTTGAGCTTTCCGATTTTTATATTCGTAACAAAGCTGAATAGTTCATGTTTTTTTAGGATTCTCGCCTCATTCAAGGTCTTTAATGTGGTAAGTGAATCGATTGGTTCTGTTTTCGTCGGGTTTATAACAAATAGGCGTATTCTTGTTTTCGCGCCTATGTATTTTGTTGGAACGGTTAATTCGCGTTCAAGAACAAGAAGTCGCCCATCGTCCAAAGCAAGCATGGCTGAGACACCATGAGCATAGTATTTACCGGGTTTCATGGAAGCTGCTTCCATGCGGTATGCCCATTGCGAGGCCGGTTGCAAATCTCTGTTGAAACTTTGCAGACGCAACATGGGGCGCACAGTTCCCTCCTCACCAATCAAGGGCGCTTCGGTTGTTGTCCAGAACAAGCCTGTTTGTTGATTGTAGGTTAAGGATTCAAATCCGCAGTTTGGATGGATTCTATCGGATGAGAACTGTGAGGGGATGGATAGCCGGCGCCCGGTTCTGCACCCTTTGTCATCATATTCATATACTTTTTGCCATGCTTCGCTTGCAATGAAATAGGTATTCCATTCGGGAACATAAGTGATGTCTTCGCAGTCGGCCTTGCTACGTTCACTGTTGGCTGACAAGGCACTGCGGTCGTATAGTAGAGGACTGGCATAAACCTCTTTTATCTGTCCCGTTTCTTTGTCCTGCACAATGCGGAATGGTATGAAACCATCTGCTGCACTTTTATCGTCAACAACAGCAAATGAGTCGGCGGCCACATGTACGATTCCGCTATAATTGGCAGGTGCTATGCCAAACTTCTTTAAGTTTACTTGCTTTAAAACTGTTTGTCCCGAAATAAGAGTACTTTGAAGCAGCAACTGCCCCAAAGTACTTATTAATAACAGCATTTTTTTATTCATATCATCTTAAACTATTGGCCTACACTGATTGTTACAGCCTTGTCCTTCCCCGAGAATTCTGGCGAGTACAGACATTGTACGAATGGCACGGCAGAAGTAAATGTTCCTTCACGGTCGACGCGCATTTCTGTTTCTATGACATGTTTCCCTTTTGACAATTGTTGGAAGAAGTATCCGGTCGAAGCATCTCCAACATTACGGTAGCATCCATTGCGCCAATCATAACCCGAAAGTGCTTGTACCGGTTCCATACAAGCCGGCCTTCCATCTTTCAGACAAACGTAATCATAATCCCGATCTGCTGTCAGCTCATGGCGGACACGGACCAAGTCGCCTTTATGCAACTTCAGATTGCTTGCGACAGCTATCCATTCTTGTCCTTTGCGGACGCTGTAACTACAGCTTAGCTTTAGTCCGGATGCAGAAGCTTCAACTTCGGATACGGGCATAAGATATTGCGCATATACAGCACCAAAAGCCATAGGTTCGGCAGTTTTGTCGACAATCAGGCTTTTCGGTTGCGACTTTAGTTCCTCGTCCGATAGTGTGCGCCGATAATAACCTAATGTTGCCGGCATTTGCATTTCATGGGCATTTGATGTTATATCCGTAGACTTCCTGCTTCCGCTCCAAACAAGCTGCATTTTGGGATAGTCGCGGCCACCTGCATGTTTTAGCATATTCTGTTGCAGGAACAAATAATAGATAGCGTCAACGCTGTTCATCGGATTGCCCCACGTTTGGGTACGTTTAGCCTGAAGCAACCAGCGTGACATTTTCTGGATGGTTGTGATATCTTCTGGCGTAAGAGCATGTATGGCTTCAAGCGCGGCTATTTGTGTCGGGATGCGAAAGCTTTCCCAATTCCACAGCGAACGATCTGTATCAAAATAGCGCCCCATTTCAGCGGTCTCTACCGTATGCTCCATCAAACTCCTTAACATATTTCTGGCAGCATTTGTTTGACCGGATTTAGCCAGGATTACAGCTCCGAGAGACTTATCATACATATTATATGAAGTCGATTCTTTCTTAAGCAAGTCTATCAAATATGCTCTGTCCGAAGTGGGTTTGTAACCGCGCATTGCACAGATGCTCAGATAGCGCAGTTGCCAGTTGCTGAGCGAAGGGCTGACTTTGTGCTGCTTCTGGGCTTTCTTCATTTCTGCGACATCTTTCGCGATTTGTTCATCCATAAAACGTTCAGCACGCTGCAAGCTTTGTTGCAGTTTGTCAGAAGTCAAACCTGCATGATATAGGCATGACAAACGAGCAATGATGTGTGCTATGTCAATTGTTGTATTCAGATTGCCGGGTATCCCCTTAAACCAGCTCCAACTTCCGTCGGCATTTTGTAACTCGACCAATTTGTCAACATAACTTTGC